>Ga0307378_10001596_pt1 | contig 36492 bp, 28 predicted proteins | sample UN1MG_FD_202238 | JGI IMG/M metagenome (GOLD analysis project Ga0307378, IMG submission 202238) | Soil microbial communities from Risofladan, Vaasa, Finland - UN-1 | ecosystem: Environmental > Terrestrial > Soil > Coastal area > Acid sulfate soil | place: Finland: Risofladan, Vaasa | collected... | reverse complement strand
CCGCTTCCCGAAGCTTGCGGACGATACTTTCTACTGTAAATCGTTGCCTGCCCATTAGATCCTCCTTCCTCGATCCAGTCCAACATAATAACTCTCAAACTGGAACGAAATATGGGGGGCAGGTCACCCGCTACCAAATTATTACACCGCAATAGATTACAGACCTATTGTGGTGTTCATATATCCACGAATAATTGACTTTCTAACAGAATTAGTTCAGAGTAGTCTGGTGGATAATAAGAAAGGGACAAGTTTCATAACCTGTCCCTTTTGATTTGCTGCTAATAGTCACTATTTCAACAGAAGCATCTTCTTCGTCTCGACATGGTCTCCGGCCTGGAATCGGTAGAAGTATAAACCTGTCGCCACTGACTTGCCGTTCGTATCGGTTCCATTCCATGTGATAGTGTAGGAACCAGCCGGCTCTTCTCTGTTGACCAATGTCCGCACTTTCTGTCCGAGGACATTGAACACGTCGATCGTGACATGACCTCGTTTCCGCAAGCTGTACTCAATTGTCGTCGCCGGGTTGAATGGGTTGGGGTAGTTCTGCGAGAGCTCAAACCGGTATGGTAGAGCATCACCATACTCATCCTCAACATCAACCGAAGCATCGGTTGTGAAAGCAGCATATACACCAGGCTCAGTGATCGTTTCAACAACTTGATTTAGTACGGTATCAACTGTCCCTCCTTCTTCCCTCAACGATCTCTTCCACTCATAAAATGTTGACATAGGAACATCAAAATCACGATATGACTTTGCATCACTTCCAATCAAATCATCGTATTCCAACACTAACTTCTTGTATGCCACTTTCCACTTACGACCCCCACAAAAACCTCCTTGTCTTCCCATATAATGTGATCAATCTGTCCAAGGAGGCCTGGTGTATCTACAAGCAGGGGAGCGTTTGCCCATCCACAGAAAAGCAGCTTATGCATTGATTACTCAAGTTGAATGACTAGTTATGCAGCGCATTGCCTGGAGCACATCCGGGTTCGGTTAAGAGCTACGACGAAAACTGCTGCAACAACTGCTGAAAGCACACCCACGATGTAAGGCACCCAAGTACCTCCCGCCACAGGTTGTGTGAAAGCTGCAATAGTGTTACCACTGGTTGTGAACGCTGCGTGCATTAGTACAAGTAACCATAAACTCCTATCCGTGGCGTTATATACCCAGGTGAATATTACAGAAAAGGCCGTCAGGACCAACACATATAGCCCGAACTCAACAAGGAAAAGCAAGCCGGTTTGATGCGAGTACCAGCAGATTATTGGTAAGTGCCATAATCCCCAGAAGGCACCGACGATAAGGCTTGATATGAGTGGACTCTTGGTCATCTGCAGTCTTGTCAGAGCATACCCCCTCCATCCCATCTCTTCACCTAAACCGCTGATAAAGATAGCAGAGACGAATAGTAGCAATAAACCCAAGATGCTGAAGCCTGCAATATTTCCCCCGAGAAGCGCGTAAACAATAAGTCCGGGGAGTAGCATTCCAACAGGCAGAAGCAAAACGACAATATACCAAATCAAACTTGCGGGATGAGGGAGTAACCGTCTAAATGCGTCTCTGAGTTCAGTGCGTTTCCCCGAGAAGATCCAAAGCAGAACTGCAGCTATTGCAGGTCCAAAGTTGCCGAGAACCTGCAACAACATAAAGGGTGAGCCTCTCAAATCCGGGTTTGAAGCGATGGCTGTTGAGGAAGGGCCAAAGATCACGAATGGTATCCAGAATGCCCATGTGCTCAGATAGGCCAATGCAAAAAAAGACACAATCGAGTGCTTCTTTTCAGAGATTTCTGACATAATGTGTATTATCCTCTCAGAAGTAAATGATTGTTAAGTCAAGTATCGTTCAGTACACATGATTCTTAACGAATTAGTATTCAGGTGAACCGATGTCACTCATACTTCGGCATAAACTTGCTCAACTGTCTTCAATTAATATATCCTTTGATCGTTTTCTATCAGTGGCAAATCAGCAATTGCATCCGCCAAATTATTCTTACGCTGGTTAAACTTCTTCTCCAGTATATTCAGGACTTCATCAATTGGTATGGCACGATACCGATTATTATCCCCTTTCTCGGCCAACACATATCCTTTTTTCTCCAGAGATTTTAAGATCTTATATGCGTTCGAATATGATGTCCCTATGCCCTTGGCAACTTTATAACCTGTGGAGGGCGAGTGTTGTAATAAGAAAATAAAAGTAGCGGCTTCAAACTTCGAAAATTCGATTTCGATCAGAGTATCTTCACTCTTTCTAATCTGATTCATGTTATATCACTATTCTTCTTCATGTAGTGAAACCACATAAGTAATTACCGCAGTTTTGTCAAGAGTTTTGACATACACCCCGTTCTAACAGTTTTCTAACAAAACGAGCAGGAACAACAGATAATAAGAAAAAACACCAGGCACCTAGTCTGTCGTAACTTATTACCATTATAACAGGTTAGTGTCTGGTGCTTTCTGTTGGTCGGACTATTGAACAGGCTCATAAGCCGAAGGTCGCAGGTTCAAATCCTGCCCCCGCTACCAAATCATGAAACTGGCGCAAGCCGGTTTCTTGTATCGGCCAATCAATAAAAGTGGGCCGGTAGCTGTCACCCTTGCGACACAGAATCACTGAACAAACCTTGTTTGTCTGGGAATATCGCTTCATACTCCCTTACTTCACCCACATTTTCTAACGTAAATGTCCGCCAAGGATTATAACCAGGTGCACCAAAACAAATCTCAACTTCACCAGCGGTCAGATCGAAAATCATCGACCATAGGGTTCCAAATCCGTCAGAGTAGTAAGGGCCAAAACAGCCATTTGGAATCTCTGTGGTCAGTATTCCACGCAGGGTTTCACGAGTAACTGAAGGTTGAGCTCCTTCAATACCAGAGCGAATAGCCTCGGCTCGCGGAGGAGAAGTATCAAGAATGATCTGGTGGTGATTGCGTTCAGCCATACCAGGCAATGTGAAGTGATTAGTAGATACCAAACAGGGCCAATCTGAGGCGTCGTTTATCTCCTTTACTTGCATCTCTCCAGCGTAGATTTCTACTAAAGCGGCTTTGCCATTACGCTCAGCTAATAATATATTGGTATTTGAGGTCGGGGGACACATTCGGAGTTTTTCCAAGGCATCTTTTACATCTCTGCAGTTATCTAAAATTCCACGTTGAATTACCCAATAACCCAGTCCCGTCTTTTTGTTCCATTCGCTTGGATATCCTGCTGCCATACCGGCAGACATAGTAAGGCTCAATCCGTACTCATTCATGCCCTCCTGCCGTCCAAAAAGGAAGACTGAAAAACCGATGTGGCGGGCCTTTCCCTTAACCTGGGTCGTGCATAAACGCAAATCTTCTTCCTCTGGAATCTGTTCATAGCTTCGGCCTACCAGTAAATGTTTATTGAGGGTGAGAGACGGCAATACAACCATATGCGAGCAATTAGCCTGCACAAGATAACTTGCGTCATAGAACATGATCTTTTCAATTGGCGATCCCAACTCGTCAGCAAATCCTTGAATTTCATCATTGATACCTGGACAAACTACTTCGTATTCATTTTGAACTTGCTTGAATGTAGCAAATCCGTACTTTTTGGGATGAACTTCTTCTGATGTGAAGCTGTTCAGCGAGCTTTCATTCGTTGATTTCAGAATCTCTGCCTGCTTACGGCCAATTTCGTAGCTTGTTCCTTCTAACGTAATATGTTGGAAAACACCTTCTCGAATGATGTATTGTTCTGTCACATGTACTCCCTTTGTAACGATGATGTTTTCGATTTATGACATTCCCTTTCAATCCAGTCCTGAACGTTTTCAGGATCATCACGAATCAATATCTGTTTTGCGATTTCGACACCTCCGCTGGGAATTTTTGATATCAACGATATCATTTTATCCCACCGGTTGTCAATCACATACTTGGTTTTCTAACAGTTCTCTAACAAAACTAGCCAAGACAGGCTAAAACAAAAAGAAACACCAGACAACAGGCTCAAGCTAAGTTATTGCTATTATTACCTGTTAGTGTCTGGTGCTTTCCACTGTTTGGACTATTGAACAGGCTCATAACCCGAAGCACCTGTCAGGTGGTTGTCGGCGGTTTACTTCGCTTTGCTCAGCATCTTCGATCCTTCGGCTCGCTCAGGACCTGCGGCAAATCCTCCCCCCGCTACCAAATTTAAGTCCCTGAAGCCGAGAGGCTTCGGGGATTTTTTTTGGGTGGGTTTTCCTTCAGCCGCCAAGTAGCGGCATCGACAATGGGCTCTTCCCTGCAAGTGGCTAATCGACCGGGTTTCCTCTAAGTATATTACTCCCGGATGTACAAACACATTAATACTCGTAAGCATCCTTCACAATCTGATTATACCAGATACTTGCACTGCCTCTTTGGTAGAATATCATGAAAATATCCTGATCGCCATCATTGTCGATATCTTTAATTGTGCAACCTTGGCTCAGGGAGTTTCCCTCCAATCTAATTCCGGAATCATAAAACCTGCCCTTGCGATCATTTATCCAAATCTGAGCCGGCTCGTTCCTATTAGTAATGACGAGGTCTATGTATTCATCATTATTCAAATCTCCGGTGCCGATTTTCCCGTATGTTACCGTGGTCAAACTCTGTCCGATCCTCAGGTTACCTTTTCCGTCATTTTCCAATATACGGGCTAAATGGCTTTCCCGATCGGAGAATACAATATCCATGTCTCCGTCATTATCAAAATCAAAAAACCAAGTCCATCGATTTCCACTTCGAACCAGTTCGGGGACCGAAACGAACGAAAAGTCTTCAAACCTTCCATTGCCATCATTTAAATATAATCGATATCCAACATCGCCCTCTCGATCCGACCACTTTTCTACGCCGCCTGTCTTAACCAACTGCTTTTTGCTCTCCCGAACAATGCAATCAATCGCCCTATCGTTATTTAGATCGCAAAACGACGCATTTGCAGGAAGCTTGAACATACCTTCTTTGAACTGACCACTCCCGTCATTTATCCAACTGATTAGCTGCCCGGTTACACTCTCCGTTACGACATCAAGATCGTCATCATTATCAAGATCAACCAAATGAGCACAATAATCTAGCTGTTCGCTCTTCCTTACAGCAGCATTATCAATGTTTTTGAATTCCCCGCGGCCATTATTCAGGTATATCATCGTGCTTGGGTAAGAAAGCAAGTCGTCCTTTCCATCCATATTAATATCACCGACCAAAACACCATGTAACGATTCAACTTGCTGAACTTCTACGAATCGACCAGCCCCATCATTTTTCAGGACTAACGACTGGCCGAAATTTGAAATTACTGCATCAAAATCCCTGTCGGCATCAATATCCTCCAAAAATACTCCAGTGCTGGCCATGGCAGAAAAAGTCTGATCACTTTTCACGAATCTCAGATCATTGATTGTTTCCTGAGCCTGGCCCGTTGCTGACACTATGATAATCACTATTGCTGGGACGATTATTGATCGTAGAGACACCATACTTTCTATTCCTCCTGTTGGTGTTTGTGATTTATTAATTCCGTCAATATTCTCTTTAAGAGACGCAAATAACCAGGCCTTGTTAAATCGGTAAATGTGATGCCAGTCTTTGGAATCAAGACTTGGATTAAATGGCGCTAATCAAGTCACCAATCTCTTTATCTTACGGCGTGTTTTCTGTAAGCCCGAATAACACCTCTTTCTAACATTTTTCTAACAGAATCAGCCAAAACAGCAGGCCAGAGGATTTAGAATGTGCCAATCTGGCGTTAGAGGATGCATGACCTCTAATGTCAGCGCCAGCTTAATCGCCAAGATATTCTGACCGGAGTCCACGCAGCACATCCTGGTACTGTTTCATCCACAGACTGTCTCTTCTTAACGCTTCCAGATAATACTCCTCGTTCTCAACAACTTCCGGCATCAGGCGGGAATAACTAAGCAAACTACTTGGCCCCATCCACAATACCGCATCGTGTGTTTCTTCCAGCGCCCGCGGGCCGAATGTTTTCAGACTCCCGATCTTTGTGCTTTTCAGATGGACCAGAGAGGGTGTCGGCCATGACAATACTTCGGGGTGTCTGAATTCGAGGCTATCAACGTTTATTATGGAAGTGATACTGACGACCGATCCGGGATGCATGCGCTCCAACTGGTGAACGAAATTCCCCGTGAAATAGGCCCCCATAAACCCCGGCATTTCCGGGTTGAAAGTCGCCCGGTTAAAATGCGCGTCACCGGCAATGGCCAGCGCCTTTCTGCTTTTTGCCAGAACTTCGCGTTCCACGACATCAACTGCATAGCCATCTCGTGCATTAACCTTGCCCCATGCCCTGCTCGGCATGTGATCATAATACCACTGCTCTAATTCTTCTCGTGTTCTTATCCGGCTCCAGTCTATCGGAGGGTCAGCCAGCAGCACACGCAGCCGCTTCCCAGGCGCAAGAGATTGATTCAGATCGCGTACGGCTGCGAAAAACTCAGCATAGACGGGCGCATCCCAGATGACCGGTTGGGTTGTCTCTCTCCAGCAAAGCCGGACACTGTCCATCGGAACCGTTTCCCCGGAAACATAACGATCCATTATGTCCTGATAGCGGCCGGTTCCGAACTCAACGACAATGTCATTGACCTTCTCAGAAAAACGAGGATGCCTGATAAGCTCCAGTCGAAACGTGGCCCCCTGCCAATTCGCGTGAGGTCCCTCCCCAAGCGCAACAATTGAGTAACTGTCGAACAAACCCAGAATAGCGTCGATGGGGTCTAACGGAACGGCATCCTGTTGCATTTCAGTTGCAGCCTGCCCGGCCACAACTGAAACCGACAACATGACGATTAGAACCAGAGCTGAAGCACATTTGAAAGCATCACGGGGCATTTGGTCTTTCTCCTTTGATTAACCTGGGTTGAGATATGTCCTCATGTGTATAGACCAGCTTGTGTCCTTGTGACTACTAATGACGGGCGGGGTCGTTCTTTAGACAAGAATTTCTCAAGACTGTTTGGAGAATTTCGACTCCCTGGCACGGTGGTCCGATCCATGTTTCGCGGTTCTCATACAACCCTGTAAACCTTCTCCTGACAGAGTTCGCCAAGATCACGGTCAGCAATACGAAGCGCCGGGTACGTGGTTTCATGTAGTTTACGGCACCACTGCCGGTTAGTATCTGGCAGTTTCCGCTGTTCGGACGAGCTCGCAGGCTCATGCCCCGAAGGTCAGGGGTTTACTTCGCTGCGCTCAGCATCTGCGATCCTTCTCTGCGCTCAGGACCTGCGGCAAATCCGCCCCCCGCTGCCGAGTTCAAGCTCCTGAAGTTCAAAAGCTTCGGGAGTTTGTTTTTGGGTGGAATTTGCTTTGAAAACGGGATGTTCTAACAACAGATTATATTTGTCTTTTCAAGTAAACAAGAGAAGGACGGACCCACCGTCCATCATCTCAGTCTCCTCGACACCTTCTTATTTCAAAAGCAACATTTTCTTTGTTTCGACAAAATCCCCAGCCCGGAAACGGTATAGGTAAACATCGGCAGCAACCTGCTGGCCATTCTCGTCTTCGCCATTCCAACTCACCCTATATGATCCTGCCGGCTTCACTTCATCTACCAACAATCTAACCCTTTGACCCAGGACATTGAAAATAGAGATCCTGACATGCGATAGGGTTTGAACCGAGTATTCGATCAGAGTTGTGGGATTGAATGGATTGGGGTGGTTTTGATTCAATTCAAAGGTATATGGTAGCGGACCCTCTTCTTCTTCAACATCTACCAGACCACACTCAGCTTCCAGGGCGCCGATAAGCACTCCGCAATTGTTGTTAGTCGGTGCGCACGGCGATGAACCTGAAACTCCAAGATTCCCCAAAGCCGTATCACAAAACTCCGGATTGGCGACAATGTTGCCGTATGCATCGCCATCGTAGTAGTCCAAACCGGCCCAGTCGAGTGTACTATTCCCGTACGAATTATTGCAGAGAAACTCGTATTCCGAATAGCCGAAAGCGTTTTCAAAACCATTCCTGAGATTATAGGCCGCCAGGCAGTTGGAAACGGTAGATGTTCCTACTAAGTCTTCCGGGCTTTTCTTGGGAGGCGTCCACTCGAAATACATCCCGTCACGATTGTTGTAAAAAGTGCTGTTTTCAACGTGGAATTCCATCGGATACATAACAGTAAGACCAGCATTGCCGTTATTGACTATGACGCACCCGGATATTTCTAGAGAATGTGCTCCCCATCCCCAATCTGCGGCAAAGATACCGATATAACCATTCCCATCAATAACCGAACCGGCGATCTTGGCTGATGCACCCTCCACTTGAATACCGAATACACCGTTGTCTTTAAACATGCAGTTCATTATGCGAAGCGGCATGGTATCACAGTCTTGAATTAGCAGACCGGATTGAGAATTCCCGGTTATAATACAGTTTTGCAGCGCCATACCGGCACTATCAAGAAAAACAGCGGCTCCTCCCGTGTAGGTGCCATCATCCCAATATGCCCCCGTGATTGTAAAACCGTCGATGATAGCTGTTGTGTCTTCTCCATTATGAATATCAAACGCTCGGTGCTGATCCAGTTCACTGCCCTGGCAGTCGATAGTCGTAAAGTCTGGTCCTTCTTCGGACATGAGCAGGATGCTCTTGCCTCCAAAGTCGATATCGCGGTTGCCATCGCCGGTGTAAATCCCGGCTGCCACCAAAACGGTATCGCCCTCGGTAGCGCCATTTATTCCGGCCTGGATGGCTGAAGAATCAGCCGGCACATGGATTGTTGTTGCATGGATCGGGATAGCCGGAAATATAATGATGAGTGCGAAAACGAATCTCATCATGGTCCCTCCCGTATCATGGTTTTCTTATCTCAATATAGACAATCAAGTGATTCTGTCAATGGCATCACGTCCTCCCCGTCAGAAGGTCTGCCGCCTCACCTGGTAGAACTATTGACTTTCCGAACCGTTACTTCACACACTCTTACATATACCCCTTTCTAACGTTTTTCTAACATAATTAGCCAAAACAGGAGATAATAAGGGAAAAACACCAGACACTGTGTTTCCCGTAAGTAATTGCTATTACTACAGGTTAGTGTCTGGTGCTTTCTGTTGGTCGGACGATAGAACAGGCTCATGCCCCGAAGCACCTGCGAGGTGGTTGTCAGGGGTTTCCTTCGCTGCACTCAGCATCTGCGATCCTTCTCTGCGCTCAGGACCTGCGGCAGATCCTCCCCCCGCTATCAAGATCTTAGGGCCATCTAATAAACTGGCCTTTTTGTGTCCGTGACACCCGCCGTAAGCGGATGGGCCACCCCGTCAAAAAACCTGAAGAAAAAACTTTATGAGGCGCCCCTTCGTAACGTCATAGTACAAAAGTCATCGAATGCTGATGCGCGAGAAAGAAGGGACCGTAATCATGAGACTTGGATGGTTTCTGCCGATCCTGGCACTAGCGGTGTGCGGAAATCTGCAGGCTGCGACAATTCACGAAGCGATCGGCCAGGCAGACAGCGCGGCAGTGACCCCGGTGCTCAATGCCAAGCTGACAGCAGACCCTTTCACCAGAGTCACCGAAGGACCGCATGTAAATACCAACGCTTCTACCTGGGGCGTATGCTGGGTCGATTATGATCAGGACAATTATCTCGATCTTCTGAATATCGATTACTGGGCAGTTTCGGAAGATCCGCCCCCGGCCTATCACAATCTCTATCATAATAACGGTGATGGTTCTTTTACCGTTGTCGACAAACTGGAAGTTGTTGGAACTGCCCTGGAGTGTTATGCCGCCAGTTGGGCAGATTACAATAGTGACGGCGGTCTGGATTTGCTGTTAGCGAATTTCAAGGCTGATCCGAACTTCCTATACATCAACGATGGCTCCGGCAACTTCGTCATAGACACCGAGAACGTTATAAGCGGTGAGAACGCCGGCTCGACCTCACCGAACTGGGTTGATATTGACCTCGACGGAGATCTGGATTTGTTTATCGGTAATTCGACCGACGACAATGTTCAGGGGTACGATCCCTTTCCCAACTACCTGTATATCAATAACAATGGCGTCTTCACTAAAGTTGACTCTGGAGAAATCGTGACCGATGCAAAGCATACTTACAGCGCTACCTGGTGTGATTATGACAATGACCGTGATCCGGATTTATTCACTTCGAGCATTCAGCGGGAAGGCAACGATTTGTATCGTAACGATGGAAATGGTAATTTTACTTTGATGGCCGAGAGTGTTTTGGGCAGCGACTCGGGTTATTGCTTCTGTAGCAGTTGGGGAGACTACGACAATGACGGTGATCAGGATCTATTTGTGGCGAATAGAGACGGCGAGCCATTCTTGTATCGCAACAACGGCGACGGTACTTTTACAAGCGTAGTAGGACATGGCCTGCAATCGAGTGATGGTTTTGCGTATCAGGGCATCTGGGGTGATTATGATAATGATGGTGACCTGGATATTTTCATCACGCGAATGAATTGGGATTATCCCGTACTTTCGGAAGGGAATCTCTTTGAGAATCTTAGCGATCATACCTTCAATAAGATAACCGAGGGAATCATTGCGGCCGATACTCATATTGTAGTGTCCGCAGTTTGGGGTGATTATGATCGAGACGGCGACGTTGATCTTTATACTTGCCGGTATGATCCCAGTTGGAACAATAACAGCGTATATGCGGTAAACAGACTATACCGCAACAACGGTAATCTCAACCGCTGGATTACAATTAAACCCTATGGTACTATTTCAAATCGCTCAGCCATTGGTGCGAAAGTCCGTCTAAAAGCGAATATCGGCGGAAGTTCAGTCTGGCAAATGCGAGAAATTGTCAGCCAAACAGGAACTAACGCGCAACCTCCGCTCGAGGCGCATTTCGGTCTTGGTGACGCGACCGCCGTCGACTCGATCCTGGTGGAGTGGCCAAGCGGCCTGACCGATGTGCTGGTGAATGTTGATGTGAATCAATTCCTGGTCGTCACGGAGGGTCTTACGCTTGACCAGGATGGAGATGGTGTTCCAGAGGGCGTCGATAACTGCCCGCTCGACTACAATCCCGACCAGAGCGATACCGACGGGGATGACATTGGCGACGCCTGTTGTTGTGTCGGCATCCGGGGGAACATTGATGGTGACCCCGAAGGAATCGTCGATATTGGCGATCTGACGGCTTTGATCAGCTATCTCTTCATCCCGCCAAACGAAGCTCCAGGATGCAAGAAAGAGGCGAACATTGATGGCGACGAGGAAGGCATTGTCGATATTGGCGATCTGACGGCCCTGATCGGCTACCTGTTCATACCGCCTAATCCGTTGCCGGCGGCGTGTCCAACTCCGCTCGGCTCAGTTCTTGAGATACCGTTCGGCGCACCGGTTGTAATGGACGGCACTCTCGACCCCGGCGAATGGAGTGACGCCGTCCTGAGGCAGTTTACTGTCGACAACTGGGTGGATGTCACGGTCATGATCAAGCATGATGGCACTAATCTGCTTGCGGCTTACCACTATGTCTTTCGGCAGGAAGAGAACTTGTGTTTGCCCGAAATGCTGATCGATGTGGGGAATGACAAGACAGAGCATTGGATGAGTGACGATTGGTGGTTCCATGTGTCGGCGTCAGATTGCGAAGCGCACGGTACTTACGACCTCTATAACGACTGCAGCGTTGTTCAGCCCGACTGGGAGGGAATACCGAATTTCCCAATGGTCCCGGACCCGCCGCCACTCGATACCTTTGAGATCCGGATACCGCTGACGAAGATCGGGGTCGCGGTGGGAGACGCGATCGGTCTGGCATTCCGAGCCGAGTGGGTCCCGACAATCTATGGTTACTGGCCTGCGGACGCGGCGGTTGAGTCACCCGCTACCTGGGGAACGGCGATACTGAAACCGTAGACGTCAATAGGGACCAGCTGTAAGATTGCCTTTAACATTCTTGAAACGGGAAACGTCCAATAGTCACAATGTGGCCCACTGCCGGTTAGTGTAAGGTCCCTCCCCAGGGGCGACAGTTGAGTAACTGTCGAACAAATCCGGAATAGCATCGCTGACACATAGTGGAACAGCATCCGGCTGGGTCACAACCCGGACTACTTCAGTAGCAGCATTTTTTTCGTCTCGACATAATCGTCGGACCGGAAGCGATAGAAATAAATGCCGCTTGACACCGTGCTGCCGTGGCAATCAGCACCGTTCCAATAGACGGAATGGCTACCGGCCGTCAGTTCCCGGCTAACCAGAGTATTGATCTGTTGGCCAAGCAGGTTGTAAATCGAAATAGCCACGTTGGACCGGCGGGGCAAATAGAACTCTATCCAGGTTCCCGGGTTGAACGGATTCGGGTAGTTCTGGGACAAATAGTATTGATCAGGTACTGAATTCCCATACTCCCCGCGAACATTTGTATTGTCAGCGGGAACTTTGGCCCATGAAAAATCGAGCAGATTGGAAGTATATTGAAAGGCCGAAGTAATCTCCAATTCCTCCCCTATAACACGTATTGTATCAGTCAACTCTGACACAACCAAGCACATCCCGTGCATCTCAGTGGCGCTTAGAAAGCCGGTGGGTAATGGCTGACGATAAATCGTTTTGATCTCCCAGTCTCCATCCCTAAAAACTCCATACCTTATATTGCCCACATTAAGGCGCTGATAGCCCCAGTGCGACGACGCGATATCCGAGAAGACTAAATGAGGTGTGTTTTCATCGTCGAAAACCAGATGAGATAAGGCACCTGTAAAGTTCCTTCCATCAGTCCCGTAATACCCATCATCGTGTTCCGCGATTACCTCGCACTGCCAGTTGTTGCTACCCAGCCTCTTGAGCAAGAGAAGCTTACAATACACAGCAGAATACGTATGAACGCGATTAACATACATGCAAGAGATATGCGGTACACCATCATTATCCAGGCATAAAGAAGGAAACCATCCGGCATCATCTCTGGGTCCGTAATCATTATTCAAGGCCACCTCTATGTCCCAGGTTCCCGATTTGTTCGTTGCATAAAGCAACCGGGAAGGATCGTCGCTTGCATTTATCTGCTGCGAAAAAGTCACGTGTACGTAGCCGTCGTTATCGACTTTTATATCCTGACGACCGGAGGATTTGATATAGTGATCATAGGTATAGGCCATATCATAATTATGAATGAGCTGCCTTTGCCAGGTACCGTTTGAATTTGTCATATGGTACAAATATGAATTTATCCAAGCATTCCAATAATCATCCGAATCAATATCGGAACGTGTTTTCAAAATCAACAGGTGAAATGAATGATCGGGGCCTGTGTCTGCAGAAAGTTCGTATATGAACCTTCCTCCCAGATTGTTGAAATGCGTAATTGTCTCGCTTTGCCACTTATCAAAATCGTTCTTATAATGATGATCAATGACTTGATCAAGATCATCCGACCGGGCGACAAAAATATGGGGGGAGAACAAGGAATCATACAGCAGGACGGATTTCTCCAGGCGTTGGCCGGTCGTTACTGAGTCTACATCTCCGGAACCGTCAAGATTGATCGTCTTGTAAATCAAAGTCCCTTCATCAGAACTGCCTTCGAACTGCTGAAAGTAAGTGATACCAATGACCCGGTCGCCGTTCGTTTGCACCCAGTTTCTACTGTGACTTTCGTTTAGACCATAAAAGATCTCGTAGTCTATCGGTGAATCATTAGCGAGACTTTCGTTGTTACAACCAGGCCTCTGGCCACTCGAAGCGGTATTTTCAGCGTCGTTTAATGTCTCACAATTACCCGTAAGTGATACGTCCCCTGCAACCAACTGGCTTTGAACAATAAACAGGCAGGCAGTTATGGAATTGATGCTCTTCACGGCCTCTCTCCCAGGTAGCAAGGCTTATGTATCATTACTTATGTTTACTAATATCAGTGACGAGACAACACCGTTTCTTGTTCATATGCACAGTAGCTCTTTTCTAACAGTTTTCTAACAAAACGAGCAGGAACAACAGATAATAAGAAAAAACACCAGGCACCTGGTCTGTCGTAACTTATTACCATTATGGCAGGTTAGTGTCTGGTGCTTTCTGTTGGTCGGACTATTGAACAGGCTCATAAGCCGACACTCGACGGCCTGAATTAGATAATCCGTGATCTGTATTCCAGGCAAATCACTATCGCATCGGCCGCTAATCAATATGGTCTCCTTCGATTGAAACTCAGCCCTCAAAGATCCAGCGATGGTTGCAGTAGCCGTCTCCGTTCATCAGTGTCTTGGTGTGTTTCATACTCAATTTCGGATGAACCGAGCGAGCGTAGGCAAAATCCGAGTAGCAGACTGAAGCATAACCAATATCGGCAGCATTGTGTTTTTGGAAAATCTTACACCACAGGCACTCAGAGACCCTCATTTCGTAGACAGTATCCGTTTGCTCAATGACTTCCCAGGTCATCATGTTTGCGTACATATCATTACCACCCTGAATCCATCTCCTAAGGGAAAAATCAGGATCGCCAACTTTTGCAGGTGGAAGACTATCGTCAACGGCCCGTTTGATCATCTGGACCAGCTCATCCCGGCCAAGATACTTGGCAAACTGTTCCATGTATTCAATGTAGTATCCAAACCGCCACTCGAACGCCTCCTCGTGGGTTTTGCACCAGTTCTTCTGAAACTTGTGTACCATGGGTTCCTCCTGGTCAGCACTCGCGCTGCCACAGATGCCAGCCAAATTCCCAACACCCAGGCATGAGAGACCGCATGCAGGCATGACTGTAGTGATGAATTTCCGGCGATTCACTCTTGGGATAGATTCTTGTTTACCCATGAACAATTCCTTTCTGTATCTACATTTGGTAAGACATCAGGCACATTGTTGTTCGCGCAGCAGTAAGAGCATCATTTCAATGCAGGTCAGAGGCCGTGAGATTGGCTAGTATTTTTTGCAGGTATCCTTCAAATTGACCAATCTCGTGTTTCGAAAAACCACTATAGAATAGCTTAGTCATTTTCTTTGATACCGCCTTATATGTTTCCTCGGCCGCCCTGTCTTTCCTCGTGCGCCTGATTAACAGTTTTCGCCGATCATCCTGCGAAGGAACGCGTTTTAGATGACCTGCTTTCTCCAGACGGTCGAGCATGCTTGTTAAAGTTGATTTGCCAAGTGATGTCTCTCTGGCAAGGTCGCTAATTGAAAGACCATCTTTCCGCCACACCACAAACATTATTCGGCCCTGAGCTGGATTGATAAGATTGATTTGATAGTCTTTGAGTTTCCTTGTGAGTATCCTGTGTGACAGTCGATGTATCTTGCCTATCAGAAATCCGCCTTCAGGTTGCCTCTTCATATTCTTCCAGCCAATTCGAATCTGAAGGTTGCAGACTCCCACCAACCTTGTGCAAATGCGGGTCTGATACGAATGATCGAATAGTCGAGATCGTTCTTGCCATCAGGGAAACATGTTCCCCAATCATCCTGCCATAGCCTATGCTTCATTTTCGAATCTGAGACAATTTCTGCTTGACCTGCCAACATTAAACCCTGGTGCTTTTCAGGGTCGCAATAGTAAATACTGACTGCATTATCAGCTGCGATTTGTTTGATCTTGTTGGAGGAAGTTCTAGTCGAAATGTACACTTGAAAGTCATTGCCATGTCGGTTGAATATTTCGACCAAGTCGGGGTAATTCTTGCTATTTCTCAGATTCATAACGCCTCTTATGTAAGGGAAACCGTCTTCTCCGATAGTTGACAAGTACATAATATCAGTTGCTTCCATTAACTTAAGGCAATCCTGTTTTGCATCACTACCGCTCATTTCTCTTCGCCTTTCCAGTTAGGTGGTTCTATATAGCATAGTACTATATCGTACTATATTTGTCAAGCAGAATAAGGTCCTTTTGGGATTGCGTGAATCAAGGCACGGTGCGCTAAAATGATTAGTAGTCGTTGATTCCTAGCAATGTCCTGATGACGGCGAAGATCTCGGTGCCCACATTAGCTACTCCGAGCAACCTGACAGGACATACCTCAACAAAGTATCAAGTAACTTTGACATACACCTCTTTCTAACATTTTTCTAACATAATTAGCCAAAACAACAGATAATAAGAGAAAACACCAGACAAAAGGCTCAAGTTAAGTTGTTGCTATTATTGCCTCTTAGTGTCTGGTGTTTTCTGTTGTTCGGACAACTGAGCAAGCTCATAACCCGAAGCACCTGCGAGGTGGTTGTCGGAGGTTTACTTCGCTGCGCTCAGCATCTGCGATCCTTCGGCCCGCTCAGGACCTGCGGCAAATCCGCCCCCCGGTGCCAAATTGGGAAACCGGCGAAAGCCGGTTTTTATGAGAGAAACCCACCGCAAGCGGATGGGCCACCCCGTCGCTGAAGGGTTCTGTTCTGCACCGCGCCGGCTCAGTCTTTTTCGCAGTGTTCCTTTATCCACGTAATCCTGTCAGGCGGTCCTTGCAGTTGCTCTTCCCAGTTGGGCGGCGGCTCATCAAAGAAGTGTTCGTAACGAATTGTGGCCGCGTCCGTGATGTCATGAAAATCGCGCTTGGCACCGAACATTTCCCTGAAAAAGATCGGGTAATTATACCGCTGGGAAAGCTCCACCATCTCGCCCCGCTTGAGATTATTCAGAACGGCTCCGGTCAGGGCCACCTGGAAAGTAAAAACCCGTTTCATGCCGTCCTGCACGCTCTCAGCCTTCAGGACCGAGTCCCGGCAGAGGCGTTTGTATATCTCCGCCCATTTCCTGAAAATACTCCGCTCCGGGCGGATCGCCATGCAGCCTGCATTGACATAGGGGCGTATCGTGTCGCCGTCGGCTTGTGTAACCATCGGAAAGACCGCCGCTTCATCGATACCCATAAGATCGTATGCCGTTTTCCAGTAGGTATCGAGCGGTTCCGAATACAATGGGCTGATGTTCTTATGCATCACGGGGCGGTATCCCAAAACCACTGAGTCAGCCAGGATGAACTCGTGCGGTTCCTGCAGCACGATAGTGTCGCTGCCCATAAACACCACGATAACCGCCGCTCCGTCTGCTGCCGCTTCCGCGGAAGCCGCAGAGAACACCATTCCCGAGAGAAAGAACCAGGACGTCTCTTCGGGAATGACGACGCGCCTGATTTCCACTTTCAGCCCTTCGAGCTGCCGCAACGCCGCAGATTCACCCTCCAGGAGTTCCGGAGAAGCGTACACCCATATCGGCGCATCCTTATACCGACCGGCGAAGGTTCGGATACTTTCGGCCAGATTACAGGCACGCTCAAGCTGTGTTTCGTTGCCAGCATAGCTGACAAAAACCACCTCGGTCGGCTGCGCTGCAACCGTGGCTTCACCCTGGCCCCAGGCGGCCTGAGCGACAAGCAGAACCAGCGTTATTGCCACAGCTCTCATGTTCACTCTCCCCTTTCGCATCCGTTCTTTCCGCGGGAATCCCACCATGAATGGTGGGCCACCTTTTATGGTGAGTAACCCCGAGTATCTGTTTATTCCTCCCGCTACTGCGGAATCGGCGACCATTGAGGCCGCCAGTCATGCATCGAGTCATTCGACAAATTCGTCTGGTTGGTTAAAGCGACATCCAGACCGGAAATGTCAACCCCAGTAGCGGTCGAGCTTCCCGAAGCACCCGTTCACGCCGCACGTGCCGTAAATGTGCTTCCCCGAAGAACTCGACGAGTATACGTTGCCGCACTTCTGGCACCTCAGGTCCAGCCGGGCTGACGAGGCCGCGGCTTGCATGGTAGCAAGAACCACCAATTTCCCCGTGCAATTGTCCACCCCGCATGTGCCCCCGACGCTGCGCGACTGGTTCGAGTAGACGTTGCCGCAATGATTACATTTCAGCCACATAAATGCTGCCTCCTTATGGATTGATCAAGCAAACAGGTAACGTTGAAACAGTTTCGAGTTTCTTTGATAACGCGCCGATCCTCCCTGACCGGACCTGTTGTCCCACTTATTTCGGGTAACGCCGGGTTGTCTCCGGCCGTTGCCGGGATCTCAATGACGGCGGATTGATCCGACCGGCCGCTTCACATGTCTGCTCATCAGTGGCATTTCCCATCAGTGCCGGTCGCCTGTAAAGCTAATGATCGCCGGCTGACCTGGCAACTGAAAAACGGGATCCACTGCCACTGCCGCAGCAGAGCCTTTCCCCTCGTGATTTAGAATGAGCGAGAATACCATGCTCCCGGCCCTTCTTCGTCTGACCCCGGTCGTTGCAGCGGCGGACTGCCCTTTTCGACCTTAATGCAATGCCCGGCATCGGGATGGGTCTCTCGGAGTCCGAAATATCGTTGACTTTTTGGTCCACAGTGCGTATATTGATATATCAAATATAGCCCGTCATCGATCTGATATCGCCCCGTGTCCAGACACCGGAATTGATGAGTTCACGCGCGGGGCTGGAGAATACCTGTCGCAGGGGCAGGTGTGTTTCGCAAACGGTGGCCAAATATCTGAGCGGAATTGCAGAAAACAAAACACCAGGGGAGGCAAACATGAAAAGCGTACTCAAATCAGGCTGTATCCTGGCGCTGTGGCTGATGGCGGCAATGACACTGGCCATGCCTGATGCCCTGGCCGACGAACCACTATTCGCCGCAAGGATCGATTATGGTGTGGGAGAATATCCGACCTCAGTCTTCTCGATTGATCTTGATGGTGATGGCGACAATGACCTGGCGGTAGCTAACAATGAGTCCGACAATGTTTCCATTCTGATGAACAACGGTGACGGGACGTTTGAGGCCGCGGTCGACTATGGTGCCGGAGATGAACCATACTCTGTCTTTTCGATCGATCTTGACGGTGATGGTGACAATGACCTGGCGGTAGCTAACGCGTACTCTGACAATATCTCCGTTCTAAAGAATAACGGTGACGGGACATTTCAGGCCGCGGTCAACTATGGCGCGGGAGATGGTCCGCGCTCAATCTTCTCGATTGATCTTGACAAAGATGGTGACAATGACCTGGCGGTAGCCAACTATTACTCTTACAATGTTTCCATTCTGAAGAACAACGGTGACGGGACGTTTGAGGCCGCGGCCGACTATGGCGTGGGAAGTGGCCCGTCCTCTGTCTTCTCGATTAATCTTGATGGTGATGATGACAATGACCTGGCGGCAGCGAACGCGGGCTCTGACAATGTTTCCATTCTGAAGAATAACGGTGACGGGACGTTTGAGGCCGCGGTCGACTATTTGGTGGGAACTAATCCATACTCTGTCTTCTCGATTGATCTTGATGGTGATGATGACAATGACCTGGCGGCAGCGAACTATGGCTCTGACAATGTTAGCATTCTGAAGAATAACGGTGACGGGACGTTTGAGGCCGCGGTCAACTATGGCACAGGAAATGGCGCAGGAAATGGTCCGCGCTCAATCTTCTCGATTGATCTTGACGGTGATGATGACAATGACCTGGCGGTAGCTAATGCGTATTCTGACAATGTTTCCATTCTGATGAACAACGGTGACGGGACGTTCCAGGCCGCGTTCGACTATGGCGCAGGAGATGGTCCGTACTCTGTCTTCTCGATTGATCTTGATGGTGATGATGACAATGACCTGGCGATAGCCAATGGCAATTCTGACAATGTTTCTGTCCTGGTAAATAACGGTGACGGGACGTTTGAGGCCGCGGTCAACTATGGCACAGGAAATGGCGCAGGAAATGGTCCGCGCTCAATCTTCTCGATTGATCTTGACAAAGATGGTGACAATGATCTGGCGGTAGCTAACTATTACTCTTTCAATGTTTCCATTCTGAAGAACAACGGTGACGGGACGTTCCAGGCCGCGGTCGGCTATGGCGCAGGAGATGGTCCGTACTCTGTCTTCTCGATTGATCTTGATGGTGATGATGACAATGACCTGGCGGCAGCGAACGCGGGCTCTGACAATGTTTCCATTCTGATGAACAACGGTGACGGGACGTTTGAGGCCGCGGTCAACTATGGCGTGGGAGATGGTCCGGGGTCTGTCTTCTCGATTGATCTTGATGGTGATGATGACAATGACCTGGCGGTAGCTAATGCGTATTCTGACAATGTTTCCATTCTGAAGAATAACGGTGACGGGACGTTTGAGGCCGCGGTTGAGTATGGCGTGGGAAGTGTGCCGGAGTCTGTCTTCTCGATTGATCTTGACAAAGATGATGACAATGACCTGGCGGTTGCTAATCATTACTCCAACAGTGTTTCCATTCTGAAGAATAACGGTGACGGGACGTTTGCTGCCGCTGTCAACTATGGCGTGGGAGATGGTCCGGGGTCTGTCTTCTCGATTGATCTTGACGCTGATGGTAACAATGACCTGGCGGTAGCTAACATTGAGTCTGACAATGTTTCCATTCTGAAGAATAACGGTGACGGGACATTTCAGGCCGCGGTCGACTATGGCGTGGGAAGTTATCCGGGGTCTGTCTTCGCGATTGATCTTGATGGTGATGATGACAATGACCTGGCGGTAGCTAATTCGTTCTATGGCAATGTCTCCGTTCTGAAGAACAACGGTGACGGGACCTTTGCAACCGCGGTCAACTATGGCGTGGGAAGTGGCCCGTCCTCTGTCTTCGCGATTAATCTTGACGGGGATGGTGACAATGACCTGGCGGTAGCTAATTATTACTCCAACAATGTTTCCATTCTATTTAATCTCAGTGACGTTTACGTGGACGTTGAGGATTATGGGCCGTTGGAACTGCCGCACGGCTTTGAATTGGGCCGGAATTACCCGAACCCGTTCAATCCGTCAACCGCGATCAAGTACGTTCTTCCGCAGCGGAGCCATGTGAGAATCGAGATATTCAACGTGCTCGGTCAGCGGGTGCGGACGCTGGTCGACGGGGAGCAGTCGGCCGGGTCACATGTCATAACCTGGGACGGGAGGTCGTCGACCGGGGGACCGGTCTCCACCGGTGTGTACCTTTACCGTTTGCAGGCCGGAGAGCACGTGCAGACAGAAAAGATGCTGCTGTTGAAGTAGGCTGCTGTAAGTCGCAAACTTAACAGGGCAGGCTGGCCCATCAACCGTTGAATACCCGCGTGGCGTGACGTATCTTGGGGGACAGCGACAAGACCGGCCCTGTAGAGTATGCAAAAGAAACCAGAAAGCTCTTTCCACGAGCGCGTCAAGGCCGCCATAAAGTCAATACCCCGTGGCAGGGTAGCCTCGTACGGACAGATTGCCACCCTTGCTGGAAATCCTCGCGGCGCGCGACAGGTGGTCAGGGTGCTTCACAGTTCGTCGAGCAAGGACAAGCTCCCGTGGCACCGGGTCATCAATCGCTTGGGAAAAATATCTCTAAAGCCGTCACGGGGATATGAGTTGCAAAAGGCGCTGCTTCAGGACGAGGGGATCACCTTCAGCCTCGACGATACCATTGATCTGAACCGCTACCTCTGGTCTCCGGATGGTTAACCTTTCCCCAGTTCCCGGCGAATTTCCAGAAGGAGAGGCTCGCTGACGAACATCCTAATGCAGAGATTGTAGTCTTCCTCGGGAATCTCTCCAAAGCGCTCCTTGAGCCGCTCCTGACTGAGTATGAGCCCCTTGACCTTGTCACACGGGAACTCATCGCAGTGGGCGCAATTGGGAATGCCCTTCTCGATGACGCACGGCCTGACGTCACAACTTTTGTCGGCAAGTCTCCCGTCGCTGAGACATCCGTCGCACCGGACGTTCTCCACGGTGTACATCTGGTGACCGAAGTATTTCCTCCATCCGTCCACCAGCTTTTGCCTGACGGCCGGATCGTCAGAGCGAGCGGCGCACAGGTCACACCTGTATCCGCAGCGGCCAATCATCTCCTGCATCGTGTTGTCCTCCCTTTCCCAAAGTCCGTGCGGCCGCCGGCGCCTTGACCGATCAGCCGGGCAACTCGTCGAGAATCCGTTTCATGTTTCGCCGGTACGTTTCGAACGCATCTCGTCCGACGGCCGTGAGACGAAGCAACGTTCGCGGTATCTTGTCCACGAACTCCTTGCTTATCTGAACATAGCCCGCGCTTTCCAGCCTGCTCAGGTGCGACGACAGGTTTCCCCGGGTAAGGCCCGTCTGGCGCTCCAGGAAAAGGAAATCCGCACTCTCAACGACGTACAGGCAGGCCAGTATGGCTAATCGTGCCGGCTCGTGGATTATCCGATTGATGTCTGCCACGGACCCCGGTCCCCGGTGGCTTTCGTCACGGTCGCTCACCGGCGAACTCCTCCCCCTTGGGCTTCGGGTACTTGCGCAGGAATTGAACCATCATGATCAAACCCGTGAGCAGAATCACGGCCCCGATTGCCGTGAAGTAGAACTTGGGGTGCACGTCAAGCACGTGCCCTCCTGCAAAGCCCACCAGGATTATCACCGCGTAGACGACATAGCGACGAATCCCCCACAGCAGACCGACAGCGCCCACGAGACCAGCCAGTACGATGCCCATGGGCATCAGACCGGCAGCCCGGGCCCATCTGTGAACACCTGAACTTGTGCCCCAGGCCAAGGCGAGAGCGCCCCCGAGCAGCACCGCAACCCACAGCAGGACCATTAGCACCGTCCGGTTACGCCCCTCCAGCGCCTCCCGCTCGGGCGAGAATCGCACGTAGCCCAACCTCGGTTGAGTAAACCGCTTTTTCGCACCAATCGCCACGGCCCAGAGAACTACCACTACAGCCCCGACCAGGTAGTACAGGTCCAGGAACATCAGCACGCCAAACGAAAGTATCCCGAGACCGAAGAGCGTGTCCCAGATGCCATCCTGAAGGTACGACAAGTAGGCTTTACGCTCGAGCTTCTTCAAATCAGCCGCTGATTCCATCGAATATTTCCTCTTTACTAAATTTGTCTGACATATCGGTCTGTCGCACAAACTAATTTACGATAATAATGTCCCAAAGTTTCAGGATGCAAAGGCTTTTTATGAAAAAACCGTTAACCCGCTACCCCTGAACACAATAGCTGTTGTCGAAACAGCCTCGGCAGGGGGCTCGCTGCTGATCGGCTGGCGGCTGCCGCGCGGGGCACATGCCCAGCCGGAAGGCCCGACAATTATTTCCCCGGCTTTTCGCTCTGCGCAGGTTATATTGGCTCGTGATATTCGTGATAGATCATTGGCAGACCCAAGGACGACCGGACTATGCTTATAATTACTGACACGGCCGGCAAGGCCCTCCTGAAGGTGCTTAACTCGGACGAGGCCTCAGGGCGAAAGCTTGTCGTCCATTATCGGGGGCATGGCTGAAACGGGCCGGTTCTCGGTCTGGCTCTGGAGGAGTCAGTGGACGGTCTGGCGGCGCTCGAATCGAACGGCGTTACGGCCTATGTCGATCCCTTCCTCAGGGACTTCGCCACCGACAACGAAGGCCTGCATATCGATTACGTGACGGGCGACTCGGGTCGGCCCGGCTACCTCATCACTATCGGTGGGCCATCGGCCGCAAACTGCTCCCCGGGCGACTGTTGCCCCGGTTAGACAATCCCCGCATAAAGCGGAAAGCCGGTCGGGTTGACCGGCCTTCTCGCAAGACAAACTAATTTCAAATCCCGCTCGCCGCCATGGCGGCTACTCTGCTCATAGGCAGGGTGCCGGATCAGGATTAGGCGAGATGAACAGGTAGGCAATCAGCGCTGTCAGGTCACCGATGTCAATAATGCCTTCCAGATCACCGTCAACATTGGCCTCCTCCGGGCAACACAGCGTCGGAATGGGCGGGATGAAGAGGTAACGGATCAGCGCTGTCAGGTCCCCGATATCCACGACCTCAGCCGGATCGCAGTCTATGTTACCCGTCAGGCCGATACAGCAACTCGGCGTCAGATAATCCTTCTCCAGGGTCAGGAGAGCCCACGTCGTGGTCAGTATGTTATCGCCCCACAGATCCGGACGCCAGGATCCGTCAGGCAACTGGTTAGCCAGGATAAAGCCGGAGATGTCCTCGAACCAGTCGATCCCGTCGATGGCGTCAAGGTGCTGGGCTTTCAGGCCCTTCATAATGCACCACATGGCCATGTAGTTGTTTATCCATCCCGGATCGTTGTTCGGATCATACCAGTGGCGTACCATGTACGCCACGGCTCTCTCCTGCTCGAGGCTGCCCAGATCGCCTGCGAATGCCATTTCCGCCAGCAGGTTACCGGTCTTGAGCGTGTTGACCCAGACACAGGGGGCCGTGTAACCCGAACCCCCGTCATCCGGACCCATAAACACTGTGCATTGGATGTAAGCAATCCAGATATCCAGCTCGGTCTTTACAAAGTCCGGGACAACAAGACCGGCACCCGTCAGGAACGATTCCGCATAGGCGAGACCGCTGACTACAAAGCCGCTGTTGGAGTTGGTGCTCATGCCGACGTGATTCTCGTAGTACCCCCAGCCTCCGCGTTCGAACCCGCCGTCGTTCTGACCGAACGCAAGATACTCCACCACGTCCTGAGCAACCTGAACGTGCGTCAAGCCGTGAACCGGGCTGACCGGCACGTTTATGACCTGCTCCGGTTCGCCGCTGGCTGCTATCGCCATCAACGCTATACCCGTCTCGTAGTTGCGGCGCGTCATGACGCCGCAGGAACCGGTGATGAAGAAGACACCGACTCCGTCACCGTCGTAATCAGGGTTGCCGGCTGGCTGGGGACCGATGGGAATCTTGCAGGCTTCGGAGAAGAGGTAGTCCAGACCGCCAGAAACCTGCAGGTAATATTCGTAGCCGGGGTCCAGCGGCGGAATTTCCTGTTCAAGTGCATAGTGCTCGAACTTCAGGACCGCCAGGCCGGTCCGGCCCACTTTGTCCGTGATTCCCCAGGATCCGTCCGCATTCTGCTGACCCGCCAGCCATACCAGACCCTTCTCAATGGCATCCGGGCTGGGTGGCGCGCAGGGATCCGGAAAGCACGACTCGTCTTCGCACCTGAGAAACCTGCTGCTCTGGCCGATTACCGTCTCAGCTGTAGGACCGTAGCAATCATGATCGATCTGCACCAGACCCGGCGAAGTTGCGAGGCCGTATGGCGGGTGAACCTTCGCCGACCAGCGACCGTCTGCCGTATTGTAGACCTCGGCGCCGATACCTTCCAACCCGAAATCGAGAACCCTCTCGCCAGGTCCCGAGAGATTCGTGAAAACAAATCTCGGCAGGATCGGCAGGCTGGCATCAAAACTCCCGCCCAGGCAGCATTCGCGGCTCAGGTCCATTATCCCGGCCGTCTGTGCATTTTGGGAGAGGCAGACGCGAACATTCCACGCTTCCGTAACCACGCCGCCGTCGTACGTAACCGTGATAGGCTCGACGCTGACGAGCGACAGTGCCACGATTTCAATGCCCACCTGGTCTGAACTGCCATCGGAGGGCAGCGAGGCTGCCGACTTGCGCTCCACAATCCCGTCGACATCCGGCAAGGCCCCAAGGGGGTCGGTTGGCAGCGGGTCGCCGCCCCACACAACGGCACCGTCAAACGGGTCAGAACCCGGGCCGAAAAAGTCCGCCGGGACGGGGTAACTCGCAAATACGTTCGGGGGAATCATGCTGCCGTCGCGTGAGGTCTCCCAGAGATCCACGCCGGGCACCAGCACGATGGCGCAGGTGTCGCAATCGCTCAGATCAGAGTTGGTTCCCTCTGACCAGAGCTTCACATTGCCTGGAAAACCGTACAGGCTGATAAGATCGTCCCAGCTCCCCGCGGAGTTGAAGTAGTTGGCGCAGACGCGGCTGCCCGGCGGCGAGACAGCGCCGTCATCAGTTAAAATGTCCAGGAGGTCTAGGCCGGTGAGGTCGGGGCAGTAGATGCTGGCGAAATACGGGCGGCTCACACAGCAATCCGAGATCGGCACACCCACATCCCAAAGCCCCGGCTCAGGCAGAGTTACGGTGAATTGCGAGCCAAGACATTGAACCACACCCGGTTTGGGGCATTCGGGATCTGTCAGGTCAGCGGTGTAGATGATCGGCTGCATCGTCAGTACAAGCGCGCCAGGGGCTGCACTCCGCACGAGCCAGTGAACGGCTTCAACCTCAAACGGGTATGTGTTCACGCAACCCGTTTCATCCGGGTCCTGGTACACCGCATAATACTCGTTGCCGTAGAACCAGCCCGAAATGGCGTAGGCAGCCGGGCCATGCCACTCACCGTCACAGTTGGCCGCCGGCGCCCGCAATTGCTGATCGACACCCGCCGGGTACACCTCAGCAATCTTTGCTCCGGCCGGAAGCGCAAGGGACTGTACCTCACGGTCCTGTGTGCCGGGATTCACATCGACGGCCTGCATCACGGCCGCCGCCACAAGCACCAGCGACAGCGCTACCACAAGTACCACTCGTTTCATGGAGTAGACCTCCCTAAGCTTGAGATTCTGCGCCACCGGCTCAAAATGGCCGGGTTCGGCGCGTCATATCGTCAGATTTCTGAATGCTGATTCCCGAAGTCCGTCAAGGTGCGTCGACTGCGGCCTGCCGTGCCGCTCGAATAAAACATGCAAGGACCCTGAGTGCGCCGCTTGATAGCAACCGGACAGTACGATGAGAACCTTGCGTGTAAACTGAACTGCTGAAACGTCTAGGGCGCAAGTGCGACATACTAATATACACAGCAGGTAAGAAAACGCAAGCTGCAAAAGCCCACCGGCCGGACCGTAATTGGCCACGATTCCCGCCAGGCGGCCAACACCGCCTGTCGGCGACCGTACCACCTGACAGCCTGTCACCGGCGATACACCGGCCGCCGGTGGACTCAAAAGGTCGATCCGTATTTTGAAGTTGCGCGTGTTTACGTCTCACGCAATTTTGAACGGGCGGAAGCATTATCCCCGGAGAAACACAGACCGATCGCACGAGACGAGCCGGAAGTGAAGTTGATCTCAGGTTTCGTTGAACTCACTAAGCCGACCATAATGGTCCTTGTTCTCACGTCCGGGGCGGCCGGACTTGTCATGGAAGGCAGTCTGATCGGTCGGCCGGGGCCGTGTGGCTTATTCCTCCTGGGCCTCTTTCTGGCCGGCGGCTCGGCCAACGCTCTCAACCAGTATCTTGAGCGCAGGATAGATGCGTTGATGAGCCGCACTTGCGCCCGGAGGCCGTTGCCGCGCGGCAGACTGACCGGAACCCAGGCCTGCTTTTCTTCGCCGTCGGTCTCCCGGCGGTCGCGCTGGTGCTTCACTTGTGGATGGCGAGCCTTCTGGCCGGACTCGTCCTGATCTCGTTCGTGACCCTCAGATACGCAGCGGAGGGATAGATGCTACAACGCAGGACTTACCCAAAGATGCTCATCCTGGTCGTGGTGGCGACGATCCTCCTGGCCGCACTGGCCGCCCTTGTTGTGGATGGGGCCAACAGGTCACGCTCCCGGATCCCCGTGTTGGGCCGGGTGCCGCAGTTCGAGTTTACGGCCCACGACGGGCTGCCGTTCGGCCGCGAGCAGATGATGGGCAGACTGAGCGTCGTCGATTTCATCTTCACCAGCTGCCCGGGGGTCTGCCCGATCATGGCCTCGAAAATGTCCGGACTTTACAGGCTGTATGCAGGCTCAAACAAGGTTCAGTTCGTGTCCATCTCCGTCGATCCCGAGCGTGACAGTATCGCGGCGCTCCAGGCCTACGCGCACAACCAGGGAGTGACCGACTGCCGCTGGCTTTTTCTGCGAGCACCTCTGGAGCAGGTCGTGAGCCTCTCCGAGAACGGTTTCATGCTGGCCGCCGATGACCTCCCGGGCGGCCATGCTACCGCCTTTGTCCTGGTAGATCACCTGGCCAGAATCCGAAGCTACCACGACGGCCTGAACGATGCCGATAGCACGGCGCTGAAGGGACACATCCGGCAGCTGGCGCGAGAGCTTCCGTAGGCCGACTACCCCCCGACAACCGATTCGATCCCCTCAGACCTCCGGGCTTCAGCCGTCCGCCCGTCCGATTACCGGGCAAAGAAATAGGGGCCGACAGTTTGTGGCTCTGTCGACCCCGGCGTACCATAGGGGAGTTGAAGGTCCGATCAGGGGCAATCGGGACCCGCTATCGCAATATGCCCCTTCCCGGGCCGGGTAAGGCCGTAGAGGCGGTCGGGATCAGGCCGCGGCCGGTGCCTTTGTCCAGCGCGCCTGAATCGCTTTCCAGAGCAGCAGCTGATACAGAGCGCTGACCCCCACCAGAATGTAGATTATGCGACTGATAATGCTCATCTGGCCGAAGATGGCGGCGACCACGTCGAAATTGAACACCCCGACCAGGAGCCAGTTTAGTCCCCCGATGACCAGGAGAACCTCGGCAATGATGTCCAGTGTCTTCATCTGTACCTCCTCTTGGATCGACAGTACAACGTCGAAACGTCTAATGGGCTTGAAACAAACAACCAGTAAATGCTCAATATCAATTCTCGTCTTCTCTGCGAAAATCTCCGTTTCCCCACAACCGGCGTGATCCCTGTCCGGACCGGTCGAACCGGCCGATACCGGTTGCGCACGGCCCGCCGGCAGCCAGGCAGAGGGCCTCTGGAAGCTCTGGTCGTCCGTCTTATCTGATGTATTGGCAAGGTGGAAACGGCAAACACGGACGGCTACCGAAGCTCACCGGCCGCCGGTGTCGGAGCCTCGGCATCCATATGCCATGTTCTTCTAGACAAGCGTATAGTAACCGTGTTGGGGACTTCAACAAAAAACTGCGGCCAAAGACTTCAAATCTTGTCCGGTTTCACTTCCACCCGGAGCGCCGGATTCTCCGCGGACGCGTCCGATTTCCGGGACAAGCCGGACCGTCTCCGGGCCACGAGTGAATCAGGCGTGATTGCGCAGCATCAGCTCTTTAGGATGCGGATTGAGATAGACCTGGTCACGGATGTATTCTACACCGTGTTTGATCACGTAGTGCCTGATCAGCGTCACCGGGACTACAAGGGGCACAAGCTCGTTCCGGTAGTCTTCGATGACCAGCAGAATGTCCTTCTTCTCCGGCGCGCCGATGAGGCCTTTGAGGAATCCCAGTATGTGCAGCAGGACGTTTACGTTTTTCCGGGCCGTCGTCTTAACGCTCAGCGCCTCCATCAGGAGGGCCGCGTAGCCGTCCCTTGCCTTCGGCAGCCCCAACTGCTTGACCTGTGCCACCAGTTGACCCATCAGCTTGTAATGGCTGGCGCTGTGAGCCAGCACCAGATACTTGTGCACGGTGTGGAACTGAACCAGCTTGCCGCGGGTCAGGCCGCCCCGGACCAGCGTCTGCCAGCGGTGGTAAGTGAAAACCCGTTCGATGAAGTTCTCCCGGATACGGCCGTCATTGAGCCGTCCCTCCTCTTCGACCGGCAGCAGGGGGTGATGCTCCATGAGAATTCCAGCGTACAGACCCTTGCCTTTTTTCTCGGGCATCCCGGACTCACGATAGACTTTGACCCGGGCCATTCCGCACGTCGGCGAGTCCTTCTTCAGGATGTAGCCGCTGATCCCGAACATATCCGGTCTGCCGACGCGCGTCCTGGAATACTGCACCATCTTCGAGGTCCAGTCGGTCCCGGACTTGCCGCCGACCATCCGTGGCGCCCCGACATCTCCCACCAGCCTGACCGCCTCTCGCGGCACACCCATGCCGATTTCGAGTTCCGGGCAGACCGGCACAAACTGAAAATACTCACCCAGGATATCGGTGATATAGCGGTCCCGTTTGTGACCGGCATCGAACCGCACCTTCTGGCCAAGCAAACAGGTGCTGATACCGACCCTGATGGGTGCATCGAGCGACTTTTTGACCCCTGCTTTCATATGCTGCCTCACCGGCTAATGCCGCCGACGGCCGCACAGTCGGGTGCGGCGGCCTGATCGCTCTGCAGCGCAAAATTGCGAGCAATCACCTTGGCCCGGTAGTCGAAAATCCTCTCAATCCGCCGCCTCACCAGGAGGGCATGCAGCAGTCGCCCGAGGATGCCGAAAGGAAGAACGTACCGAACCTCGTCGACGATGTTGGTGCCCTTCTCCGATTCATCGAACAGGTGGGTGTGATGCCAGAACGTATACGGGCCCTTGATCTGAACGTCCACGAACCGGTACGGCCGCTGGTAGTCCGTTATCATGGCCATCCAGTGAAACCGTACCCCGAAAACGCGCACGGCAAAATCCATCAGTGTCCCGGCCTTCTTCTCGATCGGACGCGGCGACAGGAGGATGAAGTCCATTGACGGGGGTGTGATAAGCGACAGGTCTTCCGGCCGTTCGAACATCCTGAAAACGTCGTCAAGCGACCGTTGCACAAACTGTTCCCGTCTGATGCTATAAATCTTCATGCTCCTACCTCCCAGCGAGTTTAGCGATCTCGGCGATGTAGCCGCGCACGTCGAATTTACGCTTGCAGCCGCCATAACTCATATAACGAATTTTGCCGAAAATATCACGCTCAAACCACGGCCGGTCATGAATTCCCCCGATGCTCCAGCCGATACCGGCGTACCCGCTGGGGTCATGGCCGTCAAGCTCGTACCTGTCGTTCAGGTGAATAGCGATACCGAGAGCCTCCTCGGGCGAGGCTGTCCACTCGAGTATCTTCTTGGCCCAGTACATGCGCATATAGCCGTGCATCTTGCCGGTCAGCACCATTTGCATCTGCGCCGCGTTCCACAGGTCGTCGTGCGTCCGTCCCCGCTCGAACTCCTCCAGCCCGTACAGGTGCGGCCGGGCATCGGAACGGTGCTCATGCAGCGTTTTTCCCGCCCAGTCGGGAAAGCCTTCGAAGGAATCGTAGTGTGGATTGTACAGGCAGAAGTTGTCCGCAAGCTCCCGCCGCACGATAAGCTCCTCGAGAAACGCCTCCTGCGACTTGATGTTACGGTCCTCGCGCTGGACTTCCAGCGCCACCCGCTGGGCCGAAATCTGACCGAAATGAAGGTACGGCGAAAGCTGCGATTGCGACTGCGCAGTCGGATCATTACGGGTATCGTAATAAGTCGCCAGCCGCTTCGACAGAAACGCTCTCAGCCCTTTGCGCGCCTCGACGGCCCCGGGCCTGAGCGAGGGCGGGACGGGGTATTTCGCCGATGAAGGCAACCTTGCGCCCGGTTCAGCTTCATCCCACGACCATGGATGTTTCCGGACACGCGGGAATTCCGTCAGGAACTGCGGCAACAGCCTCGTGATCTTGGGACGCAGCGTATAGGCGGCGTATTCCAGCTTCGGCGAGGCCACCCGGCAGGGGACGATATTATGTGCATCGACTTCGTAAACCGGTATGCCAGCCCGCTTCTCCAACCCTGCGACGGCCGCCCGGTGGCGGCGAAGGGGGCAAAAGTCGGTGACCAGTGCCGCGACGCCGTGACGGCCCGTGAACCGCGCGAGTTGCTCCTCCGGCTGCCCGGAGAAAAACAGAAGCGGTATGTTCAGCCGGGCCAGCTCTCCCTGCAACTGCCGCAGCCCCTCCAGCATGAAACCGTACTGACGCGGTGCGGCGGCGGCCAGTTGCGGGTCCGGGCAGATGGCTACGGCCAGGGGCTGACGAACCTCGAGCGCCAGTTCCTGCGCCAACAGCAGCGCCCAGTTGTCGCGAGCGCGCTGATCGCGATCCATCCAGTAGAGCACCGGCCCGTCGACCGGCCCGCCGGAGCGAATCGTTGTCACGCGCCGAGGGTCGACGACAGGTCGCTTTTTTGAAAGTCCGCTCATTGCTCGATGAACACCTTCTGCATGTCATGACGGTCCGGCCGATCACGCCCGCACTCTCCCGTAAAAGAACGTCATCGCAGACCGCTTGTGCCGGGAGAAATACATTCACGGGTATCCGTGTTGCACCACTCCGGTGCAAAACAAAACCCGGGCGCGAGATTGTCTCGGCCCGGGTCTTAAGATTCAATATCACTGGTGCCGCAAGATTAGTCGACGACTGCCTCGACACCCTTTTCACCGGCCACTCCCGGGTTGCCGAAACTGCCTCCGCCGGAACCGGCATTGCCAATGGCGAATGAATTGCCGGACATATCCACCAGGCTCACTTTATCCCGCACGATGCCATATGACGGGCCGCCGCCCCCGCCGCCGCCATGAGCGCCCGAGCCGCCGACCCCTCCGTGACCACCGGTACCGCCCGAGCCTGTGTTACAAATAAATAAAGTCGATCCGGCGCCACCCTTTCCGCCCGCACTGCCGCTTGCACCGGGGGCACCGTTGCCGCCGGCACCGCCCTGACCGGCTCCGGCCGTGCTTATGCTGTTACCTTCAAGCTCGGCGAAAGAACTGTTTGTCAGCAGCAGCCCGAAGGAGCCGCCGCCGCCGCCGCCCCCCTGACCTGCTCCACCCCCCTGGCCGCCGGCGCCGCCCCCGCCACCACCGCCACCGGACCGGTAACAGGGAAAACCTATTCCCCCACCACCACCGCCCCCGCCACCGCCACTGCCGTGAACACCGGCAGTACCCGGCTGGCCATCCGAAGGCACGTATTCGCCCGTACTCAGCGTGCCGAAAGCAGTTCCACCGGCGCCATTAATGCCGTTGGCGCCATCCCCTCCCGCGCCGCCCGACTTGCTAGCAGACCCGCCGGCACCGGGATCCGGTCCCTGGCCGGAGGCTCCGGCTTGGCCGGAACTCATAGTACCATTACCACCGCCGCCGCCTGCACGCGCTATATCTGAGGATCCGCTGGCACCCCCAAGAGCTGTCCCGTTTCCTACCCATTGGCTGCCGTTCCCGCCGGCGTTGCCCGGGACGCCCGGCGCGCCGCCTTCACCGGTCAAACCGGCCGCCCCGGATCCCGCCTGGATACGGTTGCGCGAAATGATAATATTCTGACTGTTATTCAAATTGACCCCGACCGAACTCTCGCCGGCCGACGCCGCGTGATCGCTCTGGATCACCAGGCCGTCAAGCGTCAGGCCGGTCACGTCCTTGCCGCGAACAGCCGTCGGCTCACCGCGGATTATCGTCTCTATCGTCCCCACGTCACGCCGCCACGTGCTCGCATCATACCCGCCGTACACACTCACGTTCGTCGCTAACGTCAGACTCCCCCAGTAGATCCCCCCGGTCGCGTATACGTCGCCCGGCGGCGTCAACGCCGCCGCCTGCGCTATGGCCGCCTGGATCGTCGCCAACGGCTCGGCCCGTGTCCCCGCATTGCCGTCAAGGCCCGTCTGCGCATTGACAAACAACGCCCGGTCAATATCCTCCAGCAAAAACACCATTACCGTGTCAGGTTCGCTGTCGTCCGTGCCGTTAGTCACCACCAGCTCGAATTGCAGTGTGCTCACCGTGTCCGGGGCCGTGAACTCAGGTGATTCACCCGTGAAATCTCCCGCCGTCGGACCGTATATCTGCCGCCAATCATAGGTCAACGCCAACCCCCGAGGATCACTGCTGCCACTGCCGTCAAGGATCACCTGCGCCCCCAGCGTCACGTCCTGATCCGGCCCGGCGTCGGCCAGCGGCAGGGCTGTTGTTTCGAAGGTCGATGTAAACTCGCTGACCATGGCGTGACCCGCCGTATCCGTCACATCCGTCGTGATCGTCACCGTGTACGCCGTCCCCGGCTCCAAAAGAGCGTCCGGCGTGAACGTCGCCTCGTTACCGACCGCCGCCACCGTCCCCGTCGCGCCACTGACCAGAAACGTGCTGGTCGTCACCGTGGCGATATCCACCGGCACCGAAAAGGTCGCCGTGACCGTAACGTCCGTCGGCGCCTTGGTCGCGCCATTGATCGGGTCAATCGCCACCACCGCCAGCGGCGCAAACGCCGTCGTAAACGTCGATGTATACTCGCTCGCCAGCGCGTTGCCCGCTTTGTCTTTGATGCCGGTCGTCAACGTCACCGTGTACGCCGTCCCGGCGCTCAAATCCGCGTCAGGCGTAAAAGTCGCCTCGGCGCCGTCCACGCTCACCGTCCCGGTGACGTCGCTCACCTTGAACGTGCTCGTATCCACGCTCGAGGCCGCCACCGCCTCGGAAAACGTCACCGTGATCTTAGCGTCCAGCGCCACTCCCTGGGACCCGTCCACCGGCACGCACGAAACCACTCGGGGGGCGGTCGTATCGGGCTCCGGCCCCGTTGTTTTGTCGTCCGAACAGCCGCCGACCACCAGGCCTGCTATGGCCGCAAGAGCGACGACATAATTCAACCACCGCCCGCCGACCGGCACCCGGCCCGGCCACGGCCTTACTATGATCTCATTACGTTCCGTGAGCATGACATGCTCCTCTTCTGATAACAAATAAGTTTTAGCATCCACTCAGCACGGGAGGGTTCCTCCGTCGATGCTGCTGGATGCGAGTTATTCCTCTTACCGGCGTAACTAAGAAGATTGATCTCTGGCTACCCGAACGCCGGGCGTCGATTGTGCCAACAACTTAGTATCTGTTGTCCGCGATGTCAAGCCCCGGCGAAGCAGGCAAAACAAAACCCGGGCGCGAGATGCCCTCGGCCCGGGTTGAAAAACTCTATTCCACTGGTGCCGGGAGCTTACATGACGACTTTCTCGACACCCCTTTCACCGGCCACTCCCGGGTTGCCGAAACTGCCGCCGCCTGAGCCGGCACTGCCGATGGTAAACGTGTTGTCGGCGGTTTCAACAAGGCTCCCGGCATCACGCACGATGCCATATGAGGAACCGCCGCCCCCGCCGCCGCCATGAGCGCCCGCGCCGCCGCTGCCTCCAGGACCACCCTTACCGCCGTTGCCCGTGTATAGTTCATATTTGTCACCACCGCTTCCGCCGGCGCCGCCGCCTGCGCCCGGAGCACCGCTGCCACTCGCGCCACCCGAGGCGCCGTTTGTCGTGGTGATGTCATTGCTATTCAGCACAACGTAGGAAGAGTTAGTCATAAGCAATCCGAAGGAGCCGCCACCGCCGCCGCCACCTTGGCCTGCTCCTCCCCCTTGTCCGCCGGCACCACCCCCGCCGCCGGCACCACCCCCCACCTGGAATCCATCGCCACTACCACCGCCGCCGCCACCACCACCACTGCCGTGGTCACCGGCACTGCCCGGCTGGCCATTCGAAGCCACGCACTCGCCCATACTCAGCGTGCCGAAAGCGCTACCTCCGGCACCATTAGCGCCGTTGGTGCCGTCTCCTCCTGCGCCACCCGGCGAGCCATCCCCTGCAATACCAGCTGACCCACCGGCTCCACCGCTCGGTCCCTGACCGGCGGCGCCGTCCGACGAGCCGAGCTCGCTGGTGGAGCCTCCAGACCCGCCGGACCTCCCGATGGCCGAGGATCCGCCAGCGCCCCCGGAGGCATTATCCCCCAATGGATGTGCGTCGTCGCCATCACCGCCTGCATTGCCCGGTGTACCTGGCGCTCCGCCTTCACCGATCAAACCCGCCGCCCCGGAGCCCGCTTCGATCCGGTTGCGCGAAATGACAATGTTCTGACTGTTGTTCAGATTGATCCCGACCGAACTCTCTCCCTCGGATGCCCCGTGATCGCTCTGAATTACCAGTCCGTCAAGCGTCAGAGCAGTCACGTCCTTGCCGCGAACGGCGGTCGGCTCACCGCGGATTATTGTTTCCACCGTCTCAACGTCTCGCCGCCACGTGCTCGCATTATATCCGCCGTACACACTCACGTTCGTCGCCAGCGTCAGACTCCCCCAGTAAATCCCCCCGGTCGCGTATACGTCGCCCGGCGGCGTCAGAGCCGCCGCCTGCGCAATGGCCGCCTGGATCGTCGCCAACGGCTCGTCCCGTGTCCCCGCGTTGCCGTCAAGGCCCGTTTGCGCATTGACAAACAACGCCCGGTCTCGATCCTCCAGCAGAAACACCATGACCGTGTCAGGTTCGCTGTCGTCGGTGCCGTTGCTCACCACCAGCTCAAACTCCAGCGTGCTCACCGTATCAGGAGCCGTGAACTCCGGCGACTCGTCCGTGAAGTCCCCCACCGCCGGACCGTATATCTGCCGCCAATCATAGGTCAACGCCAACCCCCGAGGATCACTGCTGCCGCTGCCGTCAAGGACCACCTGTTCGCCCAGCGTCACGTCCTGATCCGCTCCGGCGTCGGCCAGCGGCAAGGCTGTTGTTTCGAAGGTCGATGTAAACTCGCTGACCATGGCGTGACCCGCCGTGTCCGTCACGTCCGTCGTAATCGCCACCGTGTACGCCGTACCGGGCTCCAGGAGAGCGTCCGGCGTGAACATCGCCTCGTTGCCGACCGCCACCACCGTCCCCGTTACGCCACTGACCAGAAACGTGCTGGTCGTCACCGTCGTGACCTGCACCGGCACTGAAAAGGTCGCCGTGATCGTTACGTCCGTCGGCACCTTGGTCGCTAGATTCACCGGGTCAATCGCCACCACCGTCAGCGGCGCAAACGCCGTCGTAAACGTCGATGTATACTCGCTGGCCAGCCGGTTACCCGCTTTGTCTTTGATGCCGGTCGTCAACGTCACCGTGTACGCCGTCCCGGCACTCAGACCGCCATCAGGCGTAAAAGTCGCCTCGGCGCCGTCAACACTCACCGTCCCGGTGACGTCGCTCACCTTGAACGTGCTCGTATCCACGCTCGAGGCCGCCACCGCCTCGGAAAACGTCACCGTGATCTTAGCGTCCAGCGCC
>Ga0307378_10001592_pt1 | contig 36511 bp, 35 predicted proteins | sample UN1MG_FD_202238 | JGI IMG/M metagenome (GOLD analysis project Ga0307378, IMG submission 202238) | Soil microbial communities from Risofladan, Vaasa, Finland - UN-1 | ecosystem: Environmental > Terrestrial > Soil > Coastal area > Acid sulfate soil | place: Finland: Risofladan, Vaasa | collected... | reverse complement strand
TGTACCATTTATCCAGATTTATGCGCTCTATGTTATTATGCATGGTCATTACAGTCCAGGAGGAGGCTTTCAGGGGGGCGTTATCTTAGGTGCAAGTTTTATTTTGTATCTTATAACCCATGGTCTTAAAGATGCAAAAAAAAGGATTTCTGAGCTCAAGGCTGGCCTCTTTAGTTCCTTTGGCTTATTAATCTATTCAGGAATTGGATTGTTGTGTCTCATTTTGGGAAGCAACTATCTGGATTATGGAAGGCTGTCTACTATCTTAAGGGTAATACCTGCCCAGGCAAGGTCTCTTGGTATACTCGGGGTTGAGATTGGCGTTGGAATTGCTGTAATGGCGGTCATGTTTTCAATCTTTTTTGACATATCCACAGGAGGAGTGCTTCCTGAGGATGAGGAAGGTTTAGGGGTAAGAGATGAGTAACTTTTTATTATTTCTCGGAATAGGTTTGTTTACCCTTGTATTTCTGTGTCTATACAGAGGTATATTCGGACCAGGTATACTAAACAGGATTGCAGCTATCTCTGCTATTGGTACCAAGACCCTGGTTATTCTTTTAATTATGGGCTTTATCTATAATAGGGTGGATATGTTTATAGATATCAGTATGGTCTATGCCCTGCTTAATTTTATTGGCACAATCACTGCAGCCAAATACTTAGAGAAGGAAGGAGAGGTCTGATGCATATGCTCCATTTAACTTCTATTCCATTTCTTCTTGTGGGGTTCTTTTTCTTTTTAGCAGCAACAGTTGGGCTTTTACGCTTTCCTGATTTTTACTGCCGCCTCCATTCCACAGGAAAAGGTGATACCCTTGCAGTTCTTTTATCTCTTATTGGCCTGAGCATCTATGAGGGATTTTCCCTTACAAGCTTGAAGATAATGTTTATCGCAGTATTTATGTTCCTTGCCCAGCCTACCTCTACCCATGCCATTTCCAGGGCTGCTATGAGATGTGGCCTGGAGCCATGGGTAAAAAACAAGGAGGAGATAAAATGATAGCGGTTTTTGATTTCATACTCCTACTTTTTGTTATCATATGTGCTATAGCTGCAATTTCTGTAAAGGATCTGTTAAGTGCTGTGTATATACTTGGTGCATATAGTTTCTTTATGTGCCTTTTATGGACTGAGATGGGTGCTGTTGATGTTGCCTTTACTGAGGCATCTGTTAGTGCAGGCATTGGAACAGTGTTATTAATTGCCGCAGTAAGTAAAACTAAGAGGAGGAGTAAGGATTGAGGATATTGGCTCTTATTACTGTGATTATGACAGGGATAATACTTATTTATGGTACAGTAGATATGCCTGACTGGGGTGATCCCAATTCTCCTGCAAGCAAGCATGTCTCCCCCGAGTATATTGAACAGGCACTTGAAGAGACAGCCACACCAAATATAGTTACCGCAGTGCTGGCAGATTACAGGGGCTACGATACCCTGGGAGAGACTACCGTAATCTTTACTGCCGGCGTTTCGTGTATTCTAATATTAAGAAGAAGAAGACAAAGAAAGTAAGAGAATGTCATTGGTCATTAGTCATTTGTCAGTTGTGATTCCAAGCATTTATGCCTTGTTACGATTTAAGTGCCTAAAGTTAAAGGTAAAAAACATAAACGGATTGAGGGATTGGGGTAGTTAAACACAAAAAACCCAACAAACACGAATCATGTTCGACTTTATATTTAGCAAATACAATTACTGGATTTATATTATCCTGATGATGATAGGTTTTTACGCCATGATAGGCAAAAGAAACCTGGTCAAAAAGATTATTGGCATGAACCTATTTCAGACGGCGATCATCCTTTTTTTTGTCTCTATTGCTGCAAAAAGGGGAGGAACTTTGCCTATTATAGAGCATGGCCATGGAGTCCATGCTATTCAGGCTACAGCGTATGTAAACCCTTTACCGCATGTACTTATGCTTACTGCTATAGTGGTCATGGTCAGTACCCTTGGAGTTGCTCTGGCTATAGTAATAGCTATTTACAAAAGGTATAATACCTTAGAAGAAGATGAGATCTTAAAGCTCAGAAAATGATTTTACAGTCTCCTGCTTTAGTAATTGTTATCCCCCTGATATTCGCCTTTCTTAACCCTCTCTTTGGTTGGTGGAGAAAAGGCCTTTGCTATCCAATCACTTTAGTGGCCCTCTCCCTCTCTTTTCTCGCGTCTCTTCATACATTACATATCGTTATCACCACAGGAACAATCCACTACTATCTGGGAGGCTGGAAGCCTCCTTGGGGGATAGAATATGTGGTTGATTACCTCAATGCATTTGTGCTGGTCATCGTATCATTTGTTTCCCTTATGGTAGCTATTTATTCAAAGAGAAGTGTAGAGCAGGAACTACCAGAAAAGATCGTTTTTTTCTATTGCATTTTTCTCTTACAGGTCACGGGTTTTTTGGGAATAGTGATAACCGGTGATTTGTTCAATCTCTATGTATTCTTAGAGATTGCATCCCTTGCAGGATATGCCCTTATAGCCGTAGGAGAAGATGGTGCACCATTTGCCAGCTTTAATTATGTGATCTTTGGGACCATTGGTGCCTGCTTCTACCTGCTTGGTGTAGGCTACCTTTATATAGTTACCGGTTCACTTAATATAGCTGACCTGTCTCAGATATTACCCAACCTATATCATTCTAAGGTAGTGCTGGTTGCCTTTGCCTTTTTTTTGGTAGGAGTAAGCATAAAGATGGCGCTTTTCCCTTTGCATGTATGGCTACCGGATGCCTATACCTATGCCCCATCTACTGTAAGTGCTCTCCTTGCCCCCTTGATGACCAAGGTAGGGGCGTATGTGATGATACGAGTTATGTTTACCGTATTTGCGCCATATTTCTCTATAGAATTGATTCCAGTAACCACTATTCTCGGCTGGATGGCTGCAGCGGCAATACTCTTTGGTGCGATATTAGCCTTGGCACAGATTGACCTAAAAAGGATGCTCGCGTATATATTGGTCAGCGAAGTGGGATATATCACATTAGGAGTAGGGCTTGCTAACAGGAATGGACTTACAGGCGCAATACTGCATATACTCAATGATGCCTTTATGATGCTTGCCCTTTTCCTGGTTGTAGGTGCCATTATGTATAGGTCTGGTAAAAGAGAGATCTCTCAATTAAGGTATCTTCACAGAAAGATGCCATTTACTATGGCAGTCTTTGTTATAGCAGCACTTTCCGTGATAGGAATTCCGCCAACCTGTGGTTTTTTTAGCAAATGGTACCTTATCCTTGGTGCAATTGATGCAAATAAGTGGATTTTTGTGGCAGTGTTGCTGGTAAGTAGCCTCTTAAATGTTATACTATTTTTCAGATGTATAGAGAATGCATACCTTGAGCCAGTGGCTGAAAATTCCAGCGTAGGTTCAGAATTGGCTATCACACGTGAGGAATCTCCGCTAACCATGCTCGTACCAACACTTATCGCAGGAGCAGGGATACTGTCGTTTGGTGTACTGAGTGGGAAGATTATTTCTACTATAATTCAGTTTGCTCTTCCTGCAGGTTTTTAGGGATTCAGTGAAGGATAATACAATGTATTGGGAATTCTACAACTTTTTGAGATTAAAAATGTTTTTAAGGTTGTTATCTTTTTTCTTATCATTATTCCATTATTCCCTGGCCCAGACCAGGCATGCAATAACTGAGTTTTATAGATTATACTCCCGAAGTATTACAGAGGCACCACAATGCTCCAGAAAAGTCGCGCCAGGGCAGGCCATCCCTCCAATTGCGGAGCAAAGCGGAGCTCGGTTCTAATGGAGACGATAGTTTCCATAAGGCCATTATTAGCCGTTTTGGTAACATTGATAGGTTCCTTACTTATCATCTTTACAGGTGAAAGGAACAGGAATTTACGGGAATTCTGGACCATACTTGCCTCTATAATTAAGTTTTCCATTGTTCTTTCCATGGTTCCCTTTGTCTTGGATGGAAAGACATTAGAGTTTACTATTATCTCACTTACACAAGGGGTCTCCCTCCAGTTCAGGGTGGACCAGTTTGGTATGTTTTTTGGTATTCTGGCATCTGCGTTATGGATTGCAACTTCAGTGTATTCCATAGGGTATGTCAGGGGATTGAATGAACATGCCCAGACACGGTACTTTTTTAACTTTGCCCTCTGTCTTTCTGCAACCATGGGAATTGCCTTTGCAGGTAATCTCTTAACCCTTTTTATATTCTATGAGATACTGACAGTGGCTACCTATCCACTGGTGGCCCATAAAGAGACCGAAGATGCTATCATGGGTGGAAGGAAATATCTTGCCTACACCCTTATAGCAGGTGTGGTTATCTTATTTGCCATAATCTTTATCTACACCCTTACAGGGAACCTTGACTTCAAGCCTGGTGGTTTTCTTTCAGGTTACGGTTCCCCTGGTACGCTTATATTCCTGTTCTCTATTCTTATATTAGGGTTTGGTGTCAAGGCCGCTCTTATGCCAATGCATGAATGGTTACCTACTGCGATGGTAGCCCCAACTCCTGTAAGTGCACTTCTCCATGCTGTAGCAGTGGTCAAGGCAGGTGTCTTTGGCTGTTTAAGGATTATTCTCTATGTTTTCGGTCCGCCACTTCTCCATGAACTTGATTTGTGGATTATATTGGCCTATTTTGCTGCATTCACCGTTATTGTTTCCGGCATGTATGCACTTGCACAGGATAATCTTAAAAGAAGACTTGCCTTTTCTACTATAAACAACCTTTCCATAATCGTCATGGGCGCTGCCTTGCTCACCCCAAGCGCTATAACCGGGAGCATATTTCATATTGGTAGCCATGGCTTTATGAAGATTACCCTATTTTTTGTTGCCGGGGCCATCTATGTGAAGACCCATAAAGAAAATATAAGTGAGCTCGATGGGCTTGGCAGGCAGATGCCGTTAACCTTTGGCGCATTTGCTGTTTGTGCGATGGGTATGGCAGGAACCCCACCTGTGTGCGGATTTATCAGTAAATGGTATCTGGCATTGGGCGCCCTTGAGGCTAAAGAGGGGGTCTTTCTTTTTGTTTTGCTCATAAGTGCCATGATGGACATAGCCTACTTTTTCCCAATAATCTATAACGCATTCTTTAAAATACCTGAAGAGGCTATCAACCCGCATTTTGATGAGGCCCCAATGAGAATGGTTGTTCCCCTGATGATAACAGCAATTATTTCACTTATACTGGGAATATTTCCAAATGCCTTCTTTAATTTCTTTAACATAGCTTCTATGGCAGCCGGGAAGATACTTGGAGGGGTGTAGATGGGGAGGAAATTAAAATATCTATTCTTTATTGGTTGTGGGGTGAGTATGTTGATCGGAGTATTTCTTCCACATGAACATGTGCATTTTTGGTGGGAGAAGATTCCGGCCTTTGATGCACTATTTGGATTTTTTGGCTGCATTGTGATTGTGCTGGGATCAAAGGCATTAGGCCATCACGGGATCCAGAAGGACGAGGATTACTATGATTGATATAGTGCCTCCCGCCTTTATATTTATTCTGGGTGCCATTCTCCTTCCCTTTCTCCGGGGAAGGAGGCTGAGACAGGTATTTCAGCTCCTTATTCCTGTTATAGCCTTTATAGATCTTCTCTATATGCATAAAGGCACCTATTGGGTCTATAACTTTCTGGGATATGACCTTATCATTGGCAGGGTCGATAAGCTCAGCATGTGCTTTGGATATGTGTTTGTCATTGCGGCCTTTTTAGGAATGGTCTACGCCCTCCATGTAAGGGAAGCAGGGCAGCATGTGGCAGCCTTTCTTTATATAGGGAGCACCCTGGGGGTTACATTTGCCGGCGATATTTTTACCCTGTTTGTTTTTTGGGAAATTATGGCTGTATCCTCCGTATTTCTCATTTGGTATCAAAGAGATAAAGCGGCCCTCGATGCTGGATTCAGGTATATTATGGTTCATATATTCGGCGGTTGCGCTCTTTTAGCTGGCATCATCATACATGTATCAAATACAGGATCCACACAATTTGGTTTTATCGAATATGGGGGGCTTGCCTCTCAACTCATACTCCTTGGTTTTATAATCAATGCCGCTGTACCCCCTTTTCATGCCTGGCTTTCTGATTCCTACCCAGAGGCCACTGTTACCGGAAGTGTATTCTTAAGCGCCTTTACCACCAAAAGCGCTGTATATGTGCTTTTGAGGGCCTTCCCCGGGGTTGAAATCCTGATGTGGTTAGGAGCTATTATGGCGTTATATGGTGTGGTCTATGCGGTCCTTGAGAACGATATTAGAAGACTTCTTGCATACCATATCATCAGCCAGGTTGGATATATGGTATGTGGTGTGGGATTAGGAACCGAGATGGCCATGAATGGTGCTACCGCCCATGCTTTTTGCCACATTTTGTATAAGGCCTTGCTTTTTATGGGTATGGGTGCAGTAATCTATGTAACAGGAAGAAGGAAGGTTACTGAACTCCAGGGGAGAAACCTTTACAAAATGATGCCCATCTGCCTTTCCCTTTACTTGATAGCCGGTTTCTCCATCTCTGGGGTACCACTATTTAATGGGTTTATAAGCAAAACCATGGTTGTTGCCGCAGCAGGTGAGCTCCATAGACCTATTATAAACCTATTATTACACCTGGCCTCCATAGGGACATTCTTAAGCACTACCTTAAAGCTTCCCTATGGCACCTGGTTTGGCAGGGTTCCCGAGGGAGAAAAGATAGAAGAGGAAGAGATTGAGGCCAAAGAGCCTCCCTTAAATATGCTGATAGCCATGGGTCTAACTGCCTTTTTGTGTATCTTTATCGGTTGTTACCCAAGAGTCCTTTATGATATTTTACCTTATCCAGTCTATTATCATCCCTATGCATCCTACCATGTAGTGGCGACTATGCAACTACTATTATTCACCGCCGCAGCATTTTGGCTATTCATAGATAAACTCGGCGGTCATGCCACCATTAGCGTTGACACTGATTGGTTCTATAGAAAACCAGGTGTGCTTCTCCTCTGGTTCGTCAGTAATCCCATGCAAGACCTCAGGCTTAGACTACAGAGTTTTTTTACTAAAACGGTGGCAAGCATTACAAGTCTAAGTAAAAATCCCATCTTACTCCCTGAGATAACAATACGGTATATTCACCTGAAGATTATCAATAGGTTTTACCAAGCATCTGACATATATAATGATAAGATAGATGAACTGAAGGAATTGGAATCCAAACTTGCTGCAGTAAAAGAAATGAGGTATGATGAAAATGTCTATCGAAGGCCTATAGGTTTGGGTGTCCTTATAGCTATAATCCTTCTGTTTCTTTATGGTTTGATCTATTTTATAAGATTGCGTTAAGGCATAAAAAAGACAGACTTTGCTACGCTCCGTATCAGTAATTGGAAAACTGGAATAATGGAATATTGTTGGTAAAAACGGATACTATCAATTATGATAGTTTCTGATCTTCCCCGCACGCCTCGCCTGATCGCTCACGATGCTGGACAGATACCCCATCACTCCAGTATTCCATCACTCCAAAAATCCAATTGGAGCGAAACCCCTAAGTTCGCCCTTCATGGTGGTTACTTTAAATAAAGGGAGTCTAATATGAAAAAGATACTTAAAAGGTTGTTTATACTATTGGCCGTGGTATGTATCCCTGTTGGATTTTTTATTAGGCACGAGCATGCTGTCTTTTTTTGGCACAAAATACCCTCAATTGATGCGGTTTTTGGAGTTATCGGGGCATTTATATTGATAGTGGCCACAGCGATACTGACTTCCTTTGCACAAAAGAAGGAGGATTTCTATGATTAAGGCCGTTCCGCCTGCCTTGATATTTATCCTTGGAGCAATGCTGATCCCCATTTTAAAGGGAAAACTAAAGCAGGTATACATTCTTGTGGTCCCTGCAGTGGCCTTTTTAGATATCTTATATCTAATTCCAGGTACAAGCTGGGTATATCACTTCCTTGGATATGACCTCATCTTTTGCACGGTTGATAGACTGAGCCTGGTAATGGGATATATATTTACCATTATAGGGTTTTTGGCCATACTCTATAGTCTGCATGTGAAACAGGATGGGCAACATATAGCGGCATTCCTGTATATAGGAAGCTCTTTAGGAGTAGTCTTTGCTGGAGATTATTTCAGCCTATTTGCCTTCTGGGAAATTATGGCTGTGGCATCGGTGTTTCTGATATGGTTTCAAAAAGACAAGGATTCCCTTAATGCCGGTTTTAGGTATATTTTGATGCACATATTTGGCGGCTGTTGCTTGTTAGCTGGTATTATTATTTATACTGTCAGCAAGGGATCCATTGCAGTCGCCCTTCTGGAACCCAGTCCTGCCTATTGGCTCATGCTTATTGGGGTTGGACTCAACACCGCCTTTATCCCTATTCATACCTGGCTACCAGATGCCTATCCCGAGGGCACTATTACAGGAAGTGTGTTTCTTTCAGTTTTTACCACAAAAACTGGTGTCTATGTATTGGCCAGATGTTTTTCAGGTGTAGAGCTAGTAGCTTACATGGGCGGGATTATGGCGGTATATGGTGTCACATTTGCATTACTTCAGAATGATGCCAGAAGACTCCTTGCCTACCATATTATAAGCCAGGTGGGATATATGGTGGCAGGGGTTGGAATGGGAACTGCACAGGGTATAAATGGTGGAATAGCCCATGTCTTCAATAATATCTTATATAAAGCCTTACTCTTTATGTGTATGGGATCGGTTATGTATATGACAGGAAGAAGAAAGTTAAGCGAGATGGGAGGCCTAGCAAGGTTTATGCCTGTCACCTGCATTACCTGTATCATAGCTGCCCTTTCCATTTCCGGGGCACCAGGATTTAATGGATTTGTAAGTAAGGGGATGGTTATAGCCTCTGCTGTAGAGGCTCACATGCCCATCTTAGAGCTCATATTGATCCTGGCATCCGTGGGAACATTTCTCTCCTTTGTGAAACTTTGCTACTTTTGCTTCTTTGTCAGAAATTATGAGATAGACTCCAAAGAGGCCCCCTTTAATATGCAACTGGCCATGGGCTTGACCGCCTTTGCCTGTTTGTTTATTGGCGTTTACCCTAAGGTACTCTTTGACATACTTCCTTATAGCGTGGTTCACTATCATCCCTTCACCCCTTCCCACATATTTGGCGTTATTCAACTATTTATGTTAGCCGGAGTAGCTTTTATATTAGCCAAAGCCATGGTTGTGCCTCACAGAGCAACTATCTTAGATTTTGACTATTTCTATCGAATGGGAGGAAGGGGTCTGATATGGGTATGTACTGTGCCGCTGAGCAACTTCAGGTCCACATTGCAGGTGCGCTTTTCCAGGGCAGTATATATCATTACCCGATTAGCCAGAAACCCCATCTCGATCCTCGAGATACCAACAGCATATGTTTATTTAAGAATCACAAAAGGGTTGAGATATGTAAGCGGGTATTCTTCTGGTGAGACATATGACGAAGATCTATATAGAAGACCAATAGGTGTGGGAGTTCTTTTGGCAATTATACTCCTCTTTGTGTTTGCTTTGATTTATTTTATTTTTTGAATCCACAGGTCTTGCTGCTTTCTACCTATGGAAAATTAAAGATGGTTGATTTTTTTCTATGTCTTGGGCATATTTTGAGTAATTGTTCGCGCGGCATCGTGGTAATGTCGTGTTAGGTAAGATCCTTTTCCTGTTGAGTGTGACAAACTTTAGAACTGGAAGAGAGAAGCCATGAATAGATGAAAAGAAAAAAGTAAAACGGGTAAGATATCCAAAATACGTTAAAAGAGGAGAGCCAGTTATGGAAATCAAAAAGATACTGTTTGTAACCGATTTTGAGGAATTGTGGTTTGATGCCTTACGATCATTAATGGTTCTTAGAAACGCAGGCCTTGATCATGTGGTGCTCATGCATGTGATAGATCGTAGCATAGGCTATTATACTACGGATGAAAAAAAGAGGCTTACGGCAATGGCTGAAGTCCGTTTTGTGGATTGGGCACAAAGCCTATTTGAAGAGGGTATGGAATGTGGATCCTATATCGTAGTGGGAGATACGGTTTCTAAAATTCTGGAAGCCGAAGAAGAGGAAAGCGTAAACCTTATCGTGATCAGTCGTCAAAAGAGGACCAAACTGCAAAAGCTTTATATAGATTCTAAAACAATAGAATTTCTTCGAAAAACTACTAAACCAGTCCTCGTACATAAATACAAGTTAGACTCCGGCAAGGTAAATGATAGGCTGTTTGAGAGGCCACTTCTGGCAACGGATTGGTCTCCTCCAGCTAATAGAGCATTGGAATTTTTAGTCGGTTTAAAAAATGTTATTAAAAAGCTACAAATAATCCACGTTGTAACTGAGAAGGAAATGGCAGGTCTGGGGAAAAGGGGTCTCATGAAAATGGAAAAAGAGAATCGAAAAAAACTTGATGAATTATGTGAAGCCCTTAAAGGTGAGGGCATAGAAGCGGAATCTCACCTCTATATTGGTGATTTTTCCCAGATTGAAAATGCAGCCCGAGAACGTGATGCCACTCTTATTGCCACAGGTACAACAGGAAAGAGTTCTTGGCAGGCGAGGTGGTTGGGAAGTGTTTCCCATCAGGTGGCAGAGGTATCAGAATTGCCCACATTATTAGTTCCCTAGTAGAGTGTTTTAGTAAAACGATTACAAGAAATCGATAGCATTATTATTAAATATATACATTTGAGAAATTCGAATTTAAAAGCAGTAGTACTTGATTTAACCACAAAACATGAAATAAATTTTAAGATATTAGGTTGTAAAAACGACTACTGATTAGCAAGGGGGGAGTAATGAAAGCTTTTGTCAAGAAGGCTGTCTTCCTTATTAGTATTGTGTGTCTTTGCATGACGTTTCAATTTCAGATTTTCAATGCCTTTGCTGAAAAGGAAGAGGAAAAAGCAGTTTATGTAGGAATGGAAAAATGTAAGACATGCCACCCAGAGCATGTAAAGACATACTCCGAATGGAAGTATTCAAGAAACTTCCGGATACTGGAGATGAGAGGTAAGGATCGTGATCCTCAATGTCTTTCCTGTCACACCACAGGTTATGGTAAAAAAGGTGGTTTTAAAAGTGTAGATGAAACACCACATATGAAGAATATCCAATGTGAGGCATGCCATGGGCCAGCAAGTCTACATATAAAGGCACCTACTGTAGAAGAACACCTAAAAACCTTAAGTATTCCTAAAAACATTTGTACTTCCTGTCACTACCAGCATAAACATATTGGGTATTGATGGAAAAGATAGAGAACAAACTTATATCCCTTGTGCGCAGATTAAGCACTGAATTGCTTTTTCGCAGTTTAAGAACCAAGATAATTTTGGGGGTAAGCTTAATTCTGGTTTTAGTAATAGGTATCTTTACTTACTATGAGGCGGTGGCACGGATAAAATTCCATTTGCAGAAGCAGGAGGAAAGGGCATTCGATATCAGTGCTGTCGTAATGAAGGGGATAGAGTATCCCATGCTTGACGGAGAGATGGAATATGTACAGGCCATATTGGAGAAAGTAGGTATGCTTGAGGGCCTTGAGGTAGTGAAACTCATCGATCTATTTGGCATCATCAGATATAGTACAGATCCTGATAGCATAGGCGAGGTTAACGAGTTTGAGATTACCTTGAATGCCCTGCGCGCAAGAGAATTAATCAAGGGCCTTGAGCTCTATAAGGGTAAAAAGGTATTTTCTCATGCCATTCCCATTCACAATGAAAAGCCCTGTTTCAAGTGTCATGGAAGTGAAAAGGATATACTAGGGGTCCTAACTGTAGGAATTAACTGGGGACCCATTGAGGAGAGGATAACAGCATTGCGGAATCGAGAAATTATCCTGGCAGCGATTTCCCTGGTAATTGTAGCCTTTTTCTTAATCCGGTGGTTATCCAAGCATATTACTCGACCTATTTTGAAGGTCACCGAATTTGCGAATGAAGTCAGCCGTGGGAATCTAAATGCCAGATTAGATCTTGGTAAGAAGGTTAAATGTTGGGAGATAGAGAGATGTGATAAAATCGACTGCCCAGCACATAGGGAGACTGATGTAATGTGTTGGTATATAGATAGTACCTATTGTAAAGGAGAGTCATCCAGAGAGTTCCCAGAAAAGCTGGAGGGCTGCCGTAAGTGTACAGTATATAAGATGCATGTAGGTGATGAAATAGTCCAGCTGGGTGATTCCTTGCTACATATGTTAAAAAATATGAGAGAAATGTATGAAAAGATCTCTTCATTCAGTAAAGATCTGGAGTTACAGGTAGCCAGTAGAACAGAGGAATTGGAGCAGAAGACAACAGAACTTGAGCAGGCAAATATAGAACTTAAAAAGCTTGACGAACTTAGATCTACCTTTCTGGCAAATATGTCCCACGAGCTCAGAACCCCCCTAAATTCTATAATTGGTTATACGGACCTGCTTTTAGATAGGGTGGATGGGGATATCACTGAAGAGCAAGAGAACAGCCTGACAAAGGTACACAATAATGCCAAAAACCTCCTCACATTAATTAATGATATCTTAGATATGTCCAGGATTGAATCTGGAAGAGTGGAATTAGACTTGAGAGAGGTAGATTTACAGGATATTATCCAAAAAACGGTCTACGCCCTTGAACCATTGATAAACAAAAAGGGGCTAATTATAGATACGGATTTTGATGAAAGATCGCCCTTGGCATACGCAGATCCGGATAAGGTCAGGCAAGTGGTAGCAAATCTACTGGATAATGCCATTAAATTTACCTCGGAAGGGCGCATAATCTTAAGTGCCAGACCCTCCCAGACACCTAAATTCGTTGAGGTCTGTATTTCAGACACAGGCATGGGAATCAGAGAAAAGGATCTTAATAAGCTCTTTGATAAGTTTAGACCGCTTGATCTGTCAGCAACCCGTCCATACGGAGGGGTTGGTTTAGGGCTTAGTATCTGCAAAGGATTAGTTGAAATGCAGGGTGGAAATATCTGGGTGGAGAGTAAATACGGAGTGGGCAGCAAGTTTTATTTTACTTTACCTGTAAAAGAGTAATGGTATTGCAAGAGACAAGCGGAGAGAATTCCATTATTCTATGAGTGTCACAAAAATCAGTTTGGCTTAAAAGAGTAATGATATTTTCCTGCCAAAAGCGAGAGATACTGGTATATAAACTTAAACCGGATTTAAACACGAATAGGTATGGATAATAAAGGAATTCAGAAAGGTTCATCACAGAAAATTTTAGTAGTTGAGGATAATCAGGATAACCGGGAATTGGTAGTAAAGGTCTTGAAGATCAAAGGCTATCATGTAATCGAGGCAGTTGATGGGGAAGAGGCTATAGAAAAAACGAGGGCTGAAAACCCGGATCTTATTCTTATGGACCTTTTTATCCCAAAGATAGATGGATATGAGGTAACAAGAAGATTGAAGCGCGATATAGATCTCAAGAGTATTCCGATAATTGCCTTGACAGCCCATGCAATGAAAGGGGATATGGAAGTTGCCTTAGCTGCAGGTTGTGATGGCTATATCCCTAAACCCATTGATGTCCATGAATTACCTAAGCAAATAGAACACTTTCTAAAGCATAATCCGTAACCTATTTGTGGAAATCTCAATGAATAACAAGACCAAGATATTAATAGTGGATGATGATGTTGATACTGTTGAGTTACTGACAAAGAGGTTTCATGCTGAAGGGTATCATACCTCAGAAGCCTATGATGGGGAGCAGGCCCTGAAACAGGTAGAGGAATATCAGCCTGACGTAATACTATTAGATATAATGATGCCCAAAATAGATGGCTATGAGGTTTGCAAAAGGCTAAAAGGTTCTGAAGGTACCAAACGTACCCCCATTATTATGCTCACTGCGAAAGGAAAGATACCTGACAAGGTAAAAGGATTGGGTATTGGTGCAGATGATTATATTGCAAAGCCCTTTGATTACAGAGAACTTTCACAGAGGGTTAAATACTGGACCGCAGTCAAGATAGAGGTAGAGGAAAGATTACGAGAGATAAAACACCTTGAACATGAACTAATCAAATCTGAAAGGTTAGCAGCTATCGGGCAAACCGTAGCAAGCCTTGCCCATTATGTAAAAAATATTTTGTTTGGCCTCAAAGGTGGTGTCTATTTGGTAAACAAAGCTCTTAAAGAAGATGAGACAGATTCCCTTAAGGACGGCTGGGATATGGTAGAAAGTAACATGGGCAGGATTTCTGGTCTGGTCCTTGATTTACTTGAATACTCCAGAGAACGCAAGCCAGAATATGAAAAATGTTTTCCCAATGAGATTGCAAATGAGGTCTGTAAGCTTATGGAAGCGAGCACAAAAGAATATGACATAGAGATTATTAAAGATTTTGATCCATCCATAGGTGAGGCAGTTATGGACCCTAAAGGCATTCATCGCTGTTTGCTTAACCTGGTTTCCAACGCAAGAGATGCCTGCATTTTCGACTCTAATGAAGAGAAAAAATGGGTAGTGCGAGTAACAACACTTCTTGAAGACGATGGCATGGTTAGATTTGAGGTTTCTGACAACGGTTGTGGCATGGATGAAGAGGTCAAAAAGAAACTATTTACCAGCTTCTTTACATCCAAAGAGGGAAGGGGTACTGGTCTTGGCCTCCTGAATACTCAGAAAGTAGTCCAGGAGAATAGTGGAACCATCACTGTAAACTCACAACTCGGACAGGGATCGACGTTTACCATACGACTGCCATATAGAAATGTAGCCACATCGGGAGCAATGGGAAAAGAGATCCAGAGCTAATTTTGACAAACTCGTAAAAAGGACTTTTTGCGAGAATATAAATTTTAAGTTAAGAAATAATAGGAGGAGGATGCATCATGAAGAAGGTTCTTATTGTTGACGATGATGTTGATATCAGAAAGGTTGTCTCAAAACTTGTGGAAAAAAGCGGATATGAAGCAATGGAAGCCAAGAACGGTGTTGAGGGCATGGGGAAGGTAAGAGAGCATAAACCGGATTTGATTATTTTAGATATGTTGATGCCAAAAGAGAGTGGAATCAGGATGTATCATGAATTGAAGACCGAGGAAGCTTTAAAGGATATCCCTGTGATTGTGCTCTCCGCTATACCTAAAAAAAGCTTTCTTCGTTCCCAGAAAGTATTGGATGAATTTGCTGGTCAATCTGTACCTGAGCCTGAAGCTTATATCGAAAAACCAGAAGAACCAGAGGAACTGATAGCATTGATGAAGAAAATTTTAGGATAAAAAGGCTCGTATATAAAAAACCCACTGATTATACAGTGGGTTTTTTAAATGAAGCCCTTTTTACCCTGTCAGGGAAATCTCTCTTTCAGCTTTGAAGCTCAGGTAGATTTTCATAAAAATCCAGTGATTCTGGGTTCTTTAGGGCATCCCTGTTTAGCACTGCCCTGCCATGTATAGTATTGGTAACAGCGCCTTCAACCTTCTTCATATTAAGGGTATAGGGTATGTCAGGTGTTTCAATGATCTTGGCTGGAACATGTCGTGGAGAGGCATTTGCACGGAGGGCCTTTTTTATCTTATTTTTTAACTCATCTGTGAGAGTATGACCCTCAGCAAGTTTAACAAAGAGGATAACCCTTTGATCCCCTTGCCACTGTTGCCCTATTGCCAGACTATCAGCAATTTCTTCCATTTGTTCAATCTGATTATATATTTCGGCTGTACCTATGCGTACTCCAGATGGCTTTAGCACTGCGTCAGAACGGCCGTAGAAAGTTATCCCACCTGTTTCACTATTCATCGTAATATAGTCTCCGTGGCGCCATATATTGGGATAGACATTAAAGTAGGCATCTTTATATCTCTTGTTGTCTGGATCATTCCAGAAGTAAAGGGGCATAGAAGGGGCAGGTGCTTCACATACAAGTTCTCCCTCCTGATCAACTACAGGATTTCCATTTTCATCATATATATTTATCTTCATGGCCAGGGCAGGAAACTGTAGTTCTCCTGCATATACAGGGCTTGTAGGGCTTCCAGTGCAAAAGCAGCCGTTAATATCTGTACCCCCTGCAGAGGAGTTGAACCAGAGGTCTTTTTTGATCTCATCATATACATACTCAAAGCCTTCAGGTGAAAGGGGTGAGCCTGTTTGCCATATTTCTTTTAATGATGAGAGATCGTAATTCTTCCCGGGCTTGAGGCCTTGGCTTTTGATAAAGTTGATATAGCTTGCGCTGGTTCCAAACATGGTGACCCTTTCATCTTGAATGAGCTTCCACATAGCATCGAGGTCTGGATAGTTGGGATTACCATCATATAAAACAAGTGTGTTTCCTGTAGCAAGGGAGGTTAGCATCCAATTCCACATCATCCAGCTACAGGTGGTGATAAAGAATTGAATATCATCTCGTTTTAGATCGGTTTGCAATATCAGTTCCTTTAGTTGATTAATAAGGATTCCCCCTGCCCCCTGGACCAGACATTTTGGCTTTCCAGTTGTGCCGGATGAGAACATGATAAATAAGGGATGATCAAAAGGTAATTGTTCGAACTGAATTTCAAGCCCACTCTCTTTAGATAGAAAATCATTAAAATATACGGAGTTCGGGATATTGCTGATATCAGGATTCTCTTCCGTATATGAGGTTACGATAACCTTTTCAATTGAAGGTATTCCCTTTGCAATCTCAGCTGCATTGCCAAGAGAATTAAAGGCCTTAGCCTTATAAAAATATCCATCAACGGTGAATAATACCTTGGGTTCAATTTGACCAAGGCGATCTATGGCTGCGCCTGAGCCGATATCAGTGGCACAGGAGGCCCATGTAGCACCGATACTTGTAGCAGCAAGCATTGCAATAGCCGTCTCCATCATATTAGGCATGTAGGCAGCAACCCGATCTCCTGGGGAAACTCCCATCTGCCGGAGTGATTTTGCAAGGCGCGCCACAGTGTCGTAAAGTTCTGCATAGCTCATTTTAGCTGATTTTTGGGTTTCACCTTTGAAAATAAAGGCTGTGTGATCATCTCTGTATCTTAGAAGGTTCTCAGCAAAATTTAGCATTGCACCTTCGAACCATTTAGTCCCTGGCATCTTTGTTAGATCATCTACTATTGAATCATAAGACTTGGAGTATTTTATATCGGCAAAGTCCCAAAAAGATGCCCAAAATTCAGGAATGTTTTCAATCGACCATTGATACAGAGGACGATATTCCGTAAAGTTAGTCCCATATTTCTTGTTGATAAATTGGATAAATTTGTACATATTGGAGTTCTTGATCCTCTCCTCTGATGGTTTCCACAACAGCTTAGCCATATAATACCTCCTTTGAAAGATATTTTTTGTAGTTTTTTCAAAGAGAAAAACGTGACACTATTATTAACAAGTTATTTTGTTAACATGTTGATTTTTTAATCTTTTTCTTTTGTCTTGACTAAAAAACATAATTAGATTAAACGTAACCACCTATAAAATAAAAAAAGTAAATAATCAAGGAAAGATTCATTTTTTTAGCTCTTCTTGTGGATGAAGAGATCGGAAAATCCGATGCCTTTTGTTTTTACTGCAACTTGCCAATCTAAAGCTTAGACGTTTACGATTTTTTCAATGAAAGGAATGTTTTATTAATGGATGAGTCAAGTGGAGTTATCAAAGATATAAAGAAGAAGATTAAGGATCTACGAGCAAAGGGATTTAAACTTTATCCATCGGGCTTCAAAAGGGATATAACAATAGAGGAAGTGGTACGCCGTTTTGGTACAATGGATAATGATGAACTTAAGGAGGTACCTGATACCTTCATCTTGGCCGGCAGGATTATGTCTATTAGGGATTTTGGTAAGGCAGTTTTCATCCATATCAAAGATGGAACTGGTCAACTCCAGGCATATATACGGAAAGATAGAGTTGGAGAGGAGAATTTTAAGATCTTTTCATTTATAGATATTGGCGATCACGTAGGACTAAAAGGGCAGGTTTTTAGGACAAAGACAAATGAATTAACCCTCTTGGCATCTTCCGTTGTTCTTCTCACAAAGTCCCAAAGTCCATTACCGGAAAAATATCACGGTTTAGTAGATATAGAAACCAGATATCGCCAAAGATATCTCGACCTTATTGTTAATGATACTGTTAGGCATACCTTTATCCTGAGAAGTAGGATAATCCAGGCTATACGAGAATTTTTTGATAAACAAGGCTTTATAGAAGTTGAGACCCCTATGATGCAATCGATCCCAGGGGGCGCGACAGCTAGACCATTTAAAACATATCATCAATCATTGGGTATAGATCTTTACTTGAGAGTAGCTCCGGAGCTTTATTTAAAAAGACTTGTGGTAGGAGGTTTGGAGAGGATCTATGAATTAAACAGAAATTTTCGAAATGAGGGGATTTCTACTAACCATAATCCGGAATTTACCATGCTCGAATTTTATGTTGCCTATGCAACATATGAAGATCTGATGGATTTAACAGAAAAACTTTTCCTCCATCTCCTCACAAAGCTCTTTAATAAGTTGACTGTTACCTATCAGGGCGATCGTATAGATTTTACTACCCCATGGCAGAGGATCTCACTCATTGATTCTCTGAGAGACATTGGTGGTATAGAAGAGCGTGCCCTTTTTGATAGCAAGGCCTTAAGAGATGTTGCCAAATCAAAGGGGGTTGAGTTAGAGGGAAATGAAGAAGATGGAAGGGTATTAGGAAAACTTTTTGACTATATGGTTGAGCCAAAATTAATCCAACCCACCTTTATAGTCGACCATCCAATACAGGTCAGCCCCCTTTCAAGGAGAAAGGATGATAATCCCACAATTGCGGAGAGATTTGAACTATTCGTAGGTGGAAAAGAGATTGCAAATGCCTTTTCTGAGTTAAATGATCCAGATGATCAGCGGGAGCGATTTCTTAAACAGGCTCGTTTAAGGGATTCGGGAGATGATGAGGCTCTCTTTATGGATGAAGATTATATCAAGGCATTGGAATATGGGATGCCACCCACAGCAGGAGAGGGAATTGGAATAGATAGATTGGTTATGATCCTAACAGATTCTCCTTCTATTAGGGATGTTATCCTCTTCCCTCAAATGAGGAAGAAATGATTACTTAATCGGAGTTTCTACAAGTTATTTAAGTCATGAGTGTTTTGGTGATAGGAGATTTATGCTATCTATACGGAATGCTGGAATAATGGGAATTAAGAGCGGAAAAAATCATTTTTGATTCTGTTTCTTTCTTCAAACCCATCATTCCATAAATCCAGTATTCCATAAATCCAAATTGCGAAACGAAGTGGAGCTAATTCCGTGTCTTTTGAAACATTCTTTTCTCTCAGATACTTAAAAGCAAAGAGAAAGCAAGGATTTATTTCTATCATAACTGGTATTTCCATTTTGGGAATAACCATAGGAGTTATGGCCCTGATCGTGGTGCTAGCAGTCATGAATGGTTTCAGAGAGGATTTGATGAAAAAGATACTCGGTGTAAACTCCCACTTGCTAATCTTAAGCTATAATGCTGGCATCAAGGATACAGAGGCTGTTATGGAGAAGGCCTTGAAAGTAGATGGTGTGCTTTCAGCGACCCCGTTTATTTATAGTGAGGTAATGGTTAAACATGCTGGCAACATTTCAGGGGCTATTCTCAGGGGTCTGGATCCAGTCACAGTTGGTACGGTAATTAATATTAATTCTATGATAAAAAAAGGCTCCATCAATGTGTTAAATAAATCTAATCAAGGAATCATTATTGGTAGCGAGTTATCCAAACAGATAGGAGCGCTGCCAGGAGATATCATAACCCTGGTATCACCTATAGGTAAATTGACGCCGTTAGGGAGGGTAGCAAATGAAGAGACCTTTAAGGTAGCAGCCCTTTTTGAATCGGGCATGTATGAGTACGATAGCAAAATGATTTTTCTATCCTTAACTGATGCCCAGGATTTTCTCTCCCTTGGGGATGAGGTTACAGGGATCGAATTAAAGGTTAATGATATACACAAGAGTGACAAAATAGGCAAAATTATTCAGGAAGAACTTGGTTATCCTTACTGGACCAAAGACTGGAAGATGATGAACAAAAGTCTGTTTTCTGCTTTAAAACTCGAAAAGGTGACTATGTTTATCATTTTGATCATGATAGTGCTCGTAGGCGCACTTAATATAATTAGCTCTCTGGTTATGTTAGTTATGGAAAAGACTCGTGATATCGCCATACTGAGAACTATGGGGGCCTCATCCAAAAGCATTATGTCTATTTTTATTTTTCAGGGTCTATTCGTCGGTCTTATTGGTACATTTTTGGGCTTGATATCCGGATCCTTTCTATGCCAGCTCCTGGCAAGATATAAATTTATTAAGCTTCCTCCAGACGTTTATTATATAACTACCCTGCCTGTTAGAATGGAGTGGTTAGATGTTGCCTCAATCGCATTGGCTGCAATAGTTATATCTTTTCTCGCTACTATTTACCCTTCCTGGCAGGCCTCTAAAGTAAATCCTGTAGAGGCATTAAGATATGAGTAGGTAGGAAACCTATGCTTCGGATAGAAAGTATCTATAAAACCTTTGAGAATAGTGGCCAGATAATCCAGGTGCTCAAAGGGATTAATTTGCACGTATTGCCGGGTGAATCTTATGGCATAATAGGGCCTTCTGGGGCTGGTAAATCTACCTTACTTAATATTATGGGAACGTTAGAGCCGCCGTCAGAGGGTAATGTTTTTTTTAAAGACCTCGATGTCTATCAGATGGATGAGATAGGCCTCAGTAAGATCAGAAACAGGGAAATAGGCTTTGTTTTTCAGTTTCATCATCTTCTGCTTGAATTTAATGCTGAGGAAAACGCTATGATACCAGCCCTTATAGCAGGTTACAGTAAGGCAAAATCCGCTGAAATGGCTTCAGCAATACTTTCTCAGGTGGGTTTAGAAAATAGATTAAAACATAGAGTTGGAGAGCTTTCCGGAGGCGAACAACAAAGGGTTGCAATTGCCAGGGCCTTAATTATGGGGCCTAAATTGCTCTTGGCAGATGAGCCTACAGGAAACCTTGATAAGGCAACAGGTGATGAGATAACAAAGCTGTTACTTTCCCTTAATAAAAGCAGAGGCCTGGCCTTAATTATAGCTACTCATAATCTGGAGCTGGCACACAAGATGTCGAAACAGTTGCAATTAGTTGATGGCAGGTTTTGATGATTCAAAAGACATTCTCCTATTTTAGCTATATATTACGGCCTTTTTCTGTTTTGTTACTCTTCCTCCTTTTTTTAATACCTCCCGATGTGATGGCACTGTCATCAGAGAAGATAGCAGTTCTTCCTTTTAAGATTTATATGTTGAAGCCTATGGATCATCTTGTTTCAGGCCTCCAAGAAATGCTCACTACAAGATTGGCAAAGGAAGGATTTGACCTTATCGATCCCGTGACTATAAATAAGGGTGAACTATCTCGAATAATAGTATCAGAGTTAGATTTTGCAAGAGGGATGGGAAAAGAGAAGGGGATCGATTGGATAATAAAGGGGAGTCTTACCCAGATCGGTAAGAAGATAAGCCTCGACCTTACAATCATTCCTATATCAACTGAAAAAAGACCTTTTTCTATTTTTGTTGTAGGGGACAGAATAGATAAATTAGATCAAATAATAGCAAGGGTAGCAGTAACCGCAACAAACCGAATGAAAGGTGTTATCCAGATAGATTCAGTCTCTATTAAAGGAAACAAGAGGATAGAAACGGATGCCATCCTTGCAGTTATCGAGAGCCAGAAAGGTGCAAAATATGACCAAGACATCCTCAATAAAGATCTTAGGTCCATATATCAGATGGGTTTTTTCGAGGATGTCCAGATAGACACTGAGGACAGCCCTGGAGGCAAATCGGTTGCCTTCAAGGTGAGCGAAAAACCATCAATCGGAAAGATTACACTATTGGGGACAGAAAAAATTGATCAAAAGGATTTAGTGGATGTCTTAGGTATAAAAAAATACTCTATTATTAATAGGAAGGCTATCAAAGATAGTATAGAAAGGTTAAAAGATCATTACCATCAAAAAGGATATTATCATGTTGAGATAAAAGAAAGCATTGAGGATCTTCCCAATAATGAAGTGGCCATTATTTATAAAATTAATGAGAAAGATAAAGCCTATATAAGGGAAATTAGTTTTGAGGGGAATGTTGCATTTGATGATGATGATTTAAAAGATCTTATGGAGACAAGCGAAAAAGGTTTTTTTTCCTTTTTAACTGAATCTGGAAACCTGGATAAAAAAAAGTTAGAAGGTGATATATTTAAGATAAAATCATTTTACCAGAACAATGGTTATATAAAGGCAAGAGTGGGGGAGCCAGATATCTCTTACAAAGCAAGCGAGGGTCTTATCATCACTATTACTATTAATGAAGGCCCTCAATATGCTATTGGTAAGGTAAGTTTTGAGGGAGATCTTATCAGTGATGTTGATGAACTTTATCAAGCGCTTAAAATAACAAAAGAGAAGGTGTACAATAGAGAAGTTATTAGGTCTGATACATTGTCTTTAAGTGAGATTTATTCGGACGAAGGCTATGCCCTTGTTGATGTTTCTCCTGATATCAAAGAAGATGATAAAGAGCATAAGGTTGATATTACGTATAGGATTTTGAAAGGGAAAAAGGTTAGGTTTAAAAGGATTACAATAACTGGAAATGACAGAACCAGGGATAAGGTTATTCGGCGGGAACTCAAAGTTATTGAAGGTGGGTATTTTAGCGGGAACAAGTTAAAGAAAAGCACTCAGAATCTTTATCGCCTCGGTTTTTTTGAGGAGGTGGAGGTTAATACAAAAAAAGGAAGCAGTGATGAAGAGATGATTCTTGATATACATGTCAAAGAGAGACCAACCGGTATGTTTTCCTTTGGCATTGGATATAGTTCAGCCGAACATACTATAGGGACACTTCAAATCTCACAGGACAACCTATTTGGCCGGGGACAGTCACTATCAGCTAAGGCTTCCCTGAGCAACAAGGCTGCTCGATATACCTTAAGTTTTATTGAGCCATGGCTCTTTGATAAGCCGTTATCAGGAGGCATTGATCTTTATAACTGGGAATATGAATATGACGAATATACCAAAGACAGCACTGGTGGAAAATTGAAGCTTGGTTTTCCCTTAGGGCTTGATTTCACCAGGGGCTCAGCTGTTTATACATACGATGATGCTGAGATCCGTGATGTCTTAGAAACAGCCTCTCAGATAATAAAGGATATGATTGGAAGAAATGTTACCAGTAGTCTGACCCTTGGAATTTCCAGGGATAGCAGAGATAGACGCTTTAATGCAAGACATGGCTCTGTTAACTCCCTTATAGTGGAATATGCAGGAGGTTTCCTGGGAGGAGATAACTATTTTACCAAATACAGTGCCAGATCAGCATGGTTTTTCCCTTTTTTCTTGGATTCAGCATTTTCTATGCAGGGAAAATGGGGCTACATTGATCAGAGACCAGGAGGCGAATTGCCAGTTTACGAAAAGTTTACATTAGGAGGAATGAATACGGTAAGGGGGTTTCGGTATGGAACTATTTCCCCTATTGATCCGGCTACTGGTGATCGGATAGGCGGAGAAAAAATGATGGTCTACAACATCGAGTTCCGTTTCCCTTTACAGAAGGAACAAGGATTAATGGGTGTTTTATTTTTTGATGCTGGAAATGTCTTTACTAAGGATGAGAACTATACCTTTAGTAGAATTAGGAGTGGCGCCGGTGTAGGCATAAGATGGTATTCGCCAGTAGGGCCTCTAAGGTTGGAATGGGGAAAAAATCTTGACCCCAAGCCTGAAGAGTCGGAAAGCGTATGGGAATTTACCATCGGAACTCCATTTTAGTGTTTGTTTTGTGTATTATGATCCCAACATGGTTGACTAATATAAGAGGAATAATGTAGTATTCAAACTAAGTTTTTCATTACTATATTTCCAACTAACAGCAATTACATCAAGAATGGAGTGAGGTATGAAAAAGAGTTTCTTGTTTTCTGGTATTATCGTTGTAATCCTGCTAGTTTACAATGTAGTTTTAGCGGAGGATTTTGCCAGAGTTGGTTTAATTGACCTTCAGAGATGTCTTAAGGAATCTAAAGAAGGGCATAAGGTCTTTCAGATTCTCAAGAAGAAGAAAGATGATCTCCAGAGAAGACTTGATACAGGGCAGAGAGAGCTTTTGGAATTAAGGAATGAATTGGATAAACAGGCTATGATGTTGAGTATGGATGCCCAGGAAGGCAAAAAGAGGACCATTGAGAGGAAGACCAGAGAATTAGAATATCTTTACAAGGATTTAAATGAAGAGATGGTAAGGTCACAGGAAAAAGAAAAACAGAGAATCTTCAAAGAATTAGAAAAGATTATTGAAAAGATAGGTTCTGAAGAAAACTACACCTTGATAATGGAGAAGCGGGTAGGGGGTGTGTTGTATTGTTCTGAGTCAATTGATATTACTGACCAGGTTATCAAGGCCTACGACCAGATGAATGAAGCAAATAAATAATAATCGGGGTAAGCGTTTCCAGGTTCAGACTTACCCGCCAGATGACAGGAGGGTTTCGGTTTGCTCTGAACCTTCAAACCCATGAACGGTTAATAATAGGGTGAGTGGTTAAATAGAGTCATCCAACATTTAACGTATAACCCAAGCCAATAAATTTAATAGGTTGATAAAAACATATAGCACTTACACATGTAATAGTTTGATTTAAGCACGTCGCACCGAGATAGGCTGGCCTAGAGGCTTACTATGTTGATCAAATACGTATTGACTTATCGATTTAGTAGGCTGATTAAAAGAGCCTGGCTCCAGGGTGGGCTTCAGCACATATCAGGTACTGGTTAACATTGGAAGTAACCCTTAAGTATATAGCTGAATCAATATGTGGCACTGTAGAAGGTGATGATCAGGTTTTAATAAAGGGGATCAATTCCCTTGTTTTGGCCGAGAAAGGAGAGATATCCTTTTTTTCAGATCCACGATTAAAGGATCAGGTCAGGATAACAAAGGCATCTGCTATTATTGTTAAAGAAGTCATCAGTCTCTATCAAGGGCCACAATTGATAGTTGCTGATCCCTCTCTTGCCTACGCCAAGGTTGCGGCCATATTTGCCCCTCCGATTCCTCGTTTTCCGGGAATAAGCGAAAAGTCTATTATTGGAGAAGGAGCCCGCATAGGAAAAGGTGTATCTATCTATCCCTTTGTTTATGTTGGCCGGGAATCTATAATAGGTAATCAAGTCACTCTTTTTCCAGGTGTTTATATTGGTGACAGGGTCACAGTGGGAAAGGGAAGTGTTATCTATCCGAATGTAACAATAATGTCTGACTGTGTAATAGGAAAGGAAGTAATAGTTCACGCAGGCACTGTTATAGGAAGTGATGGCTTCGGTTTTGCGAGAGATGGTGATATAAATGTAAAGATTCCCCAAACAGGTATTGTTCAAATAGAAGATGAGGTTGAAATTGGGGCACAAAATGCCATTGATAGGGCTGCCCTTGGAAAGACAGTAATAAAGCGAGGAGTAAAGACCGATAACCTTGTTCAGATTGGGCATAATGTAGTTATCGATGAAAATACCATTATTGTTGCTCAGGTGGGCATTGCAGGAAGCACTAAAATAGGAAAAAATGTCATTATCGGGGGACAGGTTGGGTTTATTGATCATATTGAGATAGGTGATCGAGTAATGATTGGTTCAAAATCTGGTGTGATCAAATCTATTCCGGCAGGTCAAGTGGTTTCTGGTATCCCGACAATGCCTCATCGCCTTTGGCTGAAAACAAGAGGCCATATCAAGAGACTCCCCGAGTATTCTGAAAGATTGAAAGAGTTAGAAGACAGGGTTAAGGAATTAGAAGAACAATTAAAAAGAGGATAGATAGGAAATGGATTTGCCACTCACTTACAAGGACATCATAAAGATACTCCCACACCGTCATCCATTTCTGTTTGTGGATATGATTACGGAACTCGAGGTGGGTGAGAGGGTAGTTGGGATCAAGAATGTAACTATTAATGAGTATTTTTTCACGGGTCATTTTCCAGGAAAACCCATTATGCCTGGTGTCTTGGTGATAGAGGCCATGGCTCAAGTAGGCGGAATTCTTGCAAGATTATCGGAACCAGAAAGTATGACAAACAAGGGGGATAAAGCCATATACTTTGTGGCTATGGACAAGGTAAGATTTCGAAAACCGATTTTTCCTGGCCACCAGATCATTTTTGAACTAACTGCTATGAGAAAAGGAAGCAGAATATGGAAAATGAAAGGCAAGGCAATGGTAAACAAGGAAATAGCGGCAGAGGCTGAGTTAGTTGCTGCATTAAGGTAGAAAAATGGGAATAGATATTCATCCAGCTGCAGTAGTATCCCCAAAAGCAGAAATAGCTGATGGGGTTACAATCGGGCCATTTTCGATCATAGGAGAAAAGGTGACAATAGGCAGGGATACTGTTATCGGTTCCCATGTAGTTATAGATGGAAATACAATAATAGGGGAGAAAAATAGAATTTACCCCTTTGTCTCCCTTGGTTTACCTCCTCAAGATATCGGGTATCAGGGTGAGGACACCAGGGTCATTATTGGGGATGAAAATATAATGAGGGAGTTTGTAACCATTAATCGGGCTACAACTAAACAGGATAAAGTTACAAAAGTTGGCAACAAGAATTACGTGATGGCCTATGCCCACATAGCCCATGACTGCACTTTAGGAAATTCCATTATTATGTCAAACGCTGCAACTCTTGGTGGTCATATAGAGATAGGCGACCATGCCATCATTGGGGGTCTGGTAGCCATACATCAATTTGTCAGGATAGGAGCCTATGCTTTTATTGGAGGGAAATCAGCCACAGTCAAAGATATCCCTCCTTTCATGATAGCCTCTGGAGACAGGGTTAAATTGTATGGATTAAATCATATCGGCCTTAAAAGAGAAGGATTCTCTCAAGAAGTGATAACTAACCTTAAAAAGGCCTATAAGATTATATGGCGCGATCATCATCTGTTGAATGAAGCACTGGAAAGGGTCAAGAAAGAGATACCGCCTTTTAAGGAGTTGCAGATGTTGCTTGATTTTTTAGTGAGCTCAAAAAGGGGGGTTGTGAGGTAGAAAAAGGATAATTGGTATCAAGCCATCATGTAATATTAGGTTAAACATTTATGCCAGATCCTGCTGTTTTGAATCTTGAAACCCTGGCCCAGACCTGTCATGCAAGGATTAGTTATAGACTCAAAGCTCAGAAAATATTTCCAAAATAGGATCATTTTCCTGTGACCTCGCGCCAGGGCGGGCTGGAAACTTAAAACTGGATAATCACAATCAATAAGCGGGAGGAAATATCAAGTTTTAAGATCCAAGTATCCAATTTAGTAATTTACCCCGAAAACAATTTCTTACAATATATACGGACAATGGAAAAAGGACAACCGACAATAGATAGGATTGGTCTTATAGCCGGAAGCGGAAAGTTTCCTCTTTTGATAGCCGAATCAGCCAAGAGAAGAGGTTTAAAGGTAATTGCAGTGGCGCATAGAGGAGAGACTATGCCAGAGCTGGCTGATAAAGTTGATGAAATTACCTGGATAGGAATTGGTCAATTTGGTCATCTACTCAGCGCTTTCAAATCAAGGGAGGTACGTCATGCTTTGATGGCAGGAGCAATTACTAAGGCCAAAATGTTTGCTAATGTAAAACCGGATCTAAAAGGGTTGGAAGTCATTGGAAAATTATTAATTTTCCATGATGATGACATTTTAAGGGCTGTGGCTAGGGAGCTTGAAAAAGAAGGAATAAACGTTGTGAGTTCAACTGATTATCTCCCGGAACTTCTGACACCATCCGGCTGTCTTACAAAAAGAAAACCGAGTAAAGAGGAGATGGATGACATAGAATTTGGCTGGATGGTAGCTAAAGAATTGGGTCGTCTTGATATAGGGCATTGCGTTGTGGTCAGAAGAAAAACAGTCTTAGCGGTAGAGGCTATAGAGGGAACCGATAAGGCGATATTACGGGGAGGAGCATTAGCTAAAGAAGGTGGAGTTGTTGTTAAGGTCTGTAAACCCAACCAGGATCTTAGGTTTGATCTACCTGCTGTTGGCATTAGCACAGTTAACGTTATGGCAAAGGTTAATGCATCTGTTTTGGCAATTGAAGCAGGCAAGACCCTCGTTTTTGATAAAGAGGAAATGATACAGCTGGCAGACAGTAATGGCATTGCTATAGTGTCAAGATAAAGCAATAGCTAGCGAAGCTCTGCCTCAAACCGACAAGGTGTTGAGATTAATACGCCTAAGGCGTATTAATATACCGCTGCTTGGGGCGAAGTGATGATGGTTTCGTTTAATGTTTTATGGTTGCGCCCTTCGGCCTCGAGCTGCGACTCGACATGAGCTCGTCGACATGTCTCAGGGCCGAGAGGCTGCTGGTTTTCCCGAGATGTCGGGATTAAATGTCAAATGATTCGAGTTTCGCAACCATTCGGCCTTGAGCTCATGGCCGAAAGGCCGCAACCGTTCTACGATCCCAATTATCCTGTGCACTTTAATTGCGTTATGAAAACCCTGGCCCAGACCTGGCATGCAAGGGTTAAATTTTATGGCTCCCGTTCACTTAGTGCTAAAGTGACAATAGCTTGTTATGATCATATCGCGCCAGGGCGGGCTTGACACAAATGTTAAGATCTTAACTTATATAGACATCTAGTAATGAGTAAGCGGTATGAAGGGACGGACAACAGACCCTCCCGCCTCGCCTGAGCGAGAGCGATGGCGGGCAGGCAACCGACAAAAAACAACGGACCAGAGATTAAAATTAGGTGTTGTTGGGGTGGGCTACCTGGGTGAATTTCATGCCCAGAAGTATGCCTCTATGGAAGACATAGATCTTGTTGGACTTGTTGATATAAACCTTGAAAGGGCGCAAGAAATGGCACGTAAGTATAATACAAAAGCTTACAATAGCCATACTGAGATCCTTTCACTTGTAGATGGCCTTAGTTTGGCAGTTCCAACAGTGTCACACTTTGAAATTGGACATGATATTTTGGATCATGGCATACATCTGTTAATTGAAAAGCCTATTACCCTTAAACTGAGCGATGCAGATCAACTGATAGAAGTAGCAAAAAAGAATAATGCTATTTTGCAGATAGGACATATAGAACGTTTTAACCCTGCCGTAGTTAAGATGGAATCACTACTTTCCAAGCCTTTTTTTATTGATTCGCATCGACTTGCCTTTTTTACAAACAGAGGCACCGATGTGGATGTGATTTTAGATCTTATGATTCATGATCTGGATATTATCCTGCACATAGTGAATTCAGAGATTACAGAGATACATGCCATTGGGATGCCTGTTGTGAGTGATAAGATAGATATTGCTAACGTGAGGATAATCTTTTCCAATGGTACGGTAGCAAATTTAACAGTAAGCCGGGTTTCAAGTGAATCTCTTAGAACGATTAGGATCTTCCAGCCTGATAACTGCATATCAATTGATTATGGCAAGAGAAAGATCAGTGTAACCCAGTTTAAAGGGAATGAAAAAAGCTTTACCGATTTACCCTTGTTAGCTCATAAAGAGGATGCATTTCCTGATAGTGATCCCTTGGCCGATCAGATTAGATCCTTTGTTGAGTCTATAAAAACGAGGACAGAGCCAAGAGTCACGGGAGTTGATGGGAAAAAGGCCCTAGCTGTTGCCCTTTCTATCATTGACCAGATAAAAAGAAATAAAAACAAAGACATAGTTCTGAATTGAGCCATAACAAAAGCGTAATGATTGTTGCAGGAGAGGCCTCAGGAGATATTTATGGGGCGCATTTGGTCATGGCGATAAAGGAGTTAGACCCTTGTATAGAATTTTTTGGTCTCGGTGGTCCAGAAATGGAGAGAGCTGGTGTCAGGATTATGCATCAATTATCAGCTATGGCTGTAGTGGGAATGACCGAAATTATACCAAAAAGCAGATACATTTTCCGGGCATTACGAGAATTAAAAAGGTCATTGCAAGTTACCCCTCCAGACCTTTTGATACTTATTGACTATCCAGGCTTTAATTTACATTTAGCCAAAAAAGCCCACTCGCTTGGCATTCCCGTTCTTTATTATATTCCACCCCAGGTGTGGGCATGGCGGGAAGGGAGAGTGAGAAAAATAGTTAAAAGGGTAGACAGGGTGGCAGTAATTCTACCCTTTGAAAAAGAATTTTACCGGAGGTACGGCCTAAAAGTAGAATATGTGGGTCATCCACTTTTGGATATATCTTTACCTAAAAGGGATAAGGAAGAGATTAAGAAAAGTTTAGATATTAATCACGATAAGACTCCGATACTCGGACTTTTACCTGGAAGCAGGGATGAGGAGATTGAGAGCTTACTACCTGCAATGGTCGGTGCAGCTGAGATCATTTCCCAAGATTATCCTAACCTGTATTGTATTTTACCTTTAGCATCAACAGTGAAAGAAGATGTTGTCGTGCCCTATATAAGAAACGCAAAAATAGAGATTAAAATTGAAAGACTTGACACAAAGGAAATATTAAAAATAGCGGATTTAGCTTTAATTGCCTCAGGGACAGCTACCTTAGAGGCAGCAATAATGGAAACCCCTATGGTAATAGCCTATAAGGTATCTTTCTTAAGTTATATGCTTGGTCGATTTCTTATAAAGGTGTCTCACATTGGCCTGGTAAACTTAGTTGCTGGCAGAGCTATAGTTCCAGAATTGATTCAAGGTAAAGCAACGGCCCTTCGTTTAGCAGAAGAAGCCGTAGCCATCCTGAAAAATGAAACCTTAAAAAGAGATATGAAAAAAAGCCTAAAATTGGTGCATGAGCAACTCGGTCGAGGTGGCGCGGCAAAAAAAGCTGCCCACATTGCAGGGGATATGATGGGGCTTTAACTGTAAAGTGCCTAAATTTTAAAGTGAGCTAAAGTGAACTTAACTAAGACATCAATTGTTAGCGGTAAGTTGCCAATTGCAAAAACAACGGGCAACGGACAACGGGCAACGGACAACGGACAAAGATATGGCAGATACAGTACTTATAGTAGATGATGAGCCAAGCATAATTCAATCCCTACGCGGTATTCTTGCTGATGAAGGGTTTGAGGTTATGACTGCCGATGGAGGTTTGAAGGCTCTGGATATAATAAAGGAAACCATTCCTGATATTATATTGCTGGATATCTGGATGCCAGGTATTGACGGCATAGAAACGCTGGAGAGGATTAGGGAATTATATCCAAGTGTGCAGGTAATTATGATCTCGGGTCATGGAACTATCGAAACCGCAGTTAAGGCTACAAAATTGGGTGCTTATGATTTTATTGAAAAGCCTCTTTCGCTGGAGAAGGTCCTTTTATCAGTAAATAATGCATTGAAATACAATAGGCTGGAAACAGAACTTGATCTTTTCAAGGAGAGAGACAGACAAAGGTATCACATAACCGGACGTAGTCAGGCCATCACTGAGTTAAAGGAGCAAATAAAGATTGTGGCTCCAACTGATGCATGGGTTCTTATTGTTGGAGAAAATGGCACAGGTAAGGAATTAGTGGCTCATACAATTCACAGATTAAGCAAAAGGAAAGACAAACCTTTAGTTGAGGTTAATTGTGCTGCTATACCGGAAGATTTGATCGAGTCAGAACTTTTTGGACACGAAAAAGGCTCATTCACCGGGGCTACCACTATGAAGAGGGGGAAATTTGATCAGGCTAATAATGGAATGTTATTTTTAGATGAGATTGGTGACATGAGCCTTAAGGCTCAGTCAAAGGTTTTGCGTATTTTACAAGAGCAAAGATTTGAGCGCGTAGGAGGAAATAGAACAATTAAGGTGGATGTCCGTGTTATCGCTGCAACCAACAAGAATTTGGAAGAAGAGATTGCTAAAGGAGCATTCAGGGATGACCTCTACTTTCGCCTCAATGTTATACCTATCAGGGTTCCTCCATTGAGGGAGCGAGTTGATGATATACAAGAACTTGTGAATGAATTTTCGGATGAGTTTTCTATTGATACAAAAGAGGAACGCAAATTTCTTAGTCATAAGGCCCTGGAATTGCTAAAAAAATATACCTGGCCAGGCAATATCAGGGAGCTTAAGAATTTGGTAGAAAGGATGGCTATTATGTATACTGGCAAGGTGATTGATGCAAAAGATATACCCCCTCCATTTAACACATCCAGAATTGAAGAGAGTAAGCTGGATTCCTTTTTTTCTTTTGATAGTTTTAAGGAGGCCAGAGAGATGTTTGAAAAAGACTTTATCGCTAGTAAATTAGCACAATTCGGGGGAAATATTTCTAAAACTGCAGAAGCTATAGGAATTGAAAGAAGCAATCTTCATAAAAAGATAAAGGCTTATGGACTCTGAAAGTTAAAAGTTAAAAGTGAGCTAAAGTTAGAAATTAAAATGATTTTTTTCCTTCCCTTCAGGAATTTGTAATTTTAGGCACTTTAGGCACTTCCTGCTATCTCATTTATCTTTTCCCAGAGTTCGTGTCTTCCCTGGCCTGTTTTAGCGGAAAAAGCGACGGGCGGACCAAATTCTTCCTTTATGAGCTCCTTTGAAATCAGATCAAATCGTCTGCGGGCCTCGCTTTTTGATAATTTATCTACCTTGGTAAGTACAATAATTGGCTTTATCTGAAACACCTTTAGCCAGCTTAAGAGATCTAAATCTCCTTCACTCAACTTCCGCCTTATATCGATAATAACCACAACGGCCTTTAGGTTGGATCTTTTTTTTAGATAGGTCTCGACAAGTTTTTTCCAATCCCGTCTAATATGTAATGGAACGCCTGCATATCCATAACCAGGAAGATCTGTGAGATGTAGATTCTTTCCAACTGAAAAGAAATTGATAGACCTTGTCCTGCCTGGCCTCGAACTTGTTCGAGCGAGCTTGCGAGAATTTACGAGTCTATTTATAAGGGAGGATTTTCCTACATTCGATCTGCCTGCAAAGGCAATTTCAGGCCTATCTGAAGGAGGAAATTGTTCAGGTAGGGTGGCACTCTTAAAAAAGGAGACTTCCATTTATCTATTTTTTAAAAACTGCTCTATCCTTAGGAGTGCTTCGGTGATATTTTCAAGGGAGTTTGCATAGGAAAACCTGAGATATCCTTCAGCATTACTTCCAAAATCGATTCCTGGCGCAACACCCACTCCTGCTTTCTCGAGTATCTCAAACGCTAGCTCGTAGGAATTATTGGACAGATGTTTTGCATTAGCGAGGGCATAAAATGCTCCAACAGGATCAATACTGATTCCAAAGCCGAGCTCTCTGAGCCTTTTGACTATATAATGTCTCCTTTGGTCGAATATGGTTCTCATCCTTTCAACATCTTCCTCTGCTTCGCTGAGAGCTGCGAGGCCTGCCCATTGGGAGACACTGCTTGCTGAGATAAAAAAGTTTTGTTGCATCTTTTGCATAGGCCTGACAAAGTCTTTTGGTGCAATCACATATCCGAGCCTCCAACCTGTCATGGCATAGAGTTTGGAGAAGCCATTCAAAACAAATGCCTTATCTGTATACTCTAAAATCGTGTGCTCTTTACCTTCATATACCAGGCCATGATATATCTCATCAGAGATGATATATGTCCCAAGATCAGCGATACGTTTCATTCTATCAGCTGAAAGGAGATTTCCGACAGGATTTGAGGGAGAGTTTATAAGGATTCCCTTAGTTTGGGGTGATATCTTTTGGGCAACCTCTTCTGGACGGAATTGAAATCCATCATCCTCTTTAGTGTTTACAAATACGCAATTTCCACCAACATAGTTGATAATATTAGGGTAGCACGGATAATATGGATTAGAGGCAATAATTGTATCTCCTGGTTCCAAGAAAGCCGAAAAGATCAATAACAGCGCCGGCGAAGTACCAGATGTTATAATGATCTGCTCAGGGTCTACATTAACAGCATACTTTTCCATGTAATGTCGGCATATGGCATCTCTCAACTCAGGTATTCCTTGAGAGTGAGTATAGTGGGTTTTCCCTTTCCTGATGGCCTTCATTCCGGCTTCTTTTATGCACTGTGGAGTATCAAAATCTGGCTCACCTACCTCAAGATGAATGATATCTTGACCCTGGCTTTCAAGGACACTTGCCCTCTCCAATACATCCATAACAATGAAGGAGCGGAAATCTATAGCTCTGGATGCAATTTTCATACGCTTATTTTATCTTTTCTAACAGATGTTTTGCTTCAGGTGTATAGATATTGTTCTTATCTAACCGTATGGATTCTTCAAATTTTTCAATAGCAAGAGATGGTTTGTTACGTTTTAGGTAGAGCTTGCCAAGATAGAAATGGGATCGAGGATCTTTGGGCGCATATCGTATCGATTCTTTATACGCACCTACGGCCTTATCCCATTCATTTATAGCTTCATAGGTAATTCCAAGATTATGAAAGGCCCTGCTGAAAGAGGGTTGGTATTTTATGGCCTTTAGGTAGCTTTCCACTGCCTTGTTATACTCACCTTTTTTATAGTATGCATACCCCAGGTTATTCTGAGCAAAATGGGGTGTAGCATAAAGGGTATTTCCAAGGGCCTTTTCAAAGCATGTTATAGCAAGATCCCACTTAGAAAGAATTAAATATGTATAGCCGAGGTCATTATAGGCCTCAGAATAATTTTGTCTTAGCTCGATCGCCTTTTTAAAATGTGTAATAGCCTTGCTGTGCAAATCTATAAACCTGTAGCCAAGGGCCAGATTGTATTGTATTTCTGGATTTTCAGGATCAAGTTCCGCTGCCTTTAGGAGTTCATTAAGACCAGCTCTAAAATCTCCCTGTGCTAAAAAGGATTTTCCCAGATCTTGCTTTGCCAGGGATTGCCTCTTTGTAAGGGCTTTATCCTCGGCGCAACCAATCAAGATAACAGTAAAAGAGATAAAAATTAGTGCAATACTTATGTTTCTAAATGGTTTCCACATAGTTAAATCACCTTATTTAAAGGATATTCAATTATACCTTTTGCCCCCTGCCTTATTAATTGAGGGATAAGTTCCCTCACCTTTTCCTTGTTAACCATTACCTCAACCGATACCCAGTTAGATTGAAATAGATTTGCCATAGTTGGCGATGTAATACTGGGGAGCAATGAGATTATACCATCCAACCGTTCCTTTGGTATATTCATCTTTAGGCCTACCATATTTTCAGCCCTTAAGGCCCCCTTGAGGAGTAATGCAATATTCTCTATCTTAGTCCTCTTCCATGGATCCTCCCAGGATTTTTTGTTTGCAATAAGTATGGTGTTTGATTGCATCAGTTCGTGGATAATCTTTAATCCATGGGCATTGATAGTGCTACCCGTCTCAGTAACTTCTACAATAGCATCTGCCAAACCTGCTGCAACCTTGGCCTCTGTTGTTCCCCATGAGAATTCAATCTTAACATCGATCCCTTTTTGGGCGAAGTATTTTCTGGTAAAGTTAACCAGTTCTGTTGCAATCACTTTACCATTAAGATCAGACAATTCCTTGATATCGGAGTCAGCAGACACCGCTAAAACCCATCTGGCAGGACGTTGACTCAACTTGGAATAGATTAAATCAGCAACAATGACGACATCTGATTCATTTTCTTCTTTCCAATCTCTACCAGTAAGGCCTACATCTAAAGTTCCGTTTTCTACATAGACTGGCATTTCCTGAGCCCTCAGAATTGAGCATGCAAGAGCCTTATCATTTATTTCAGGAAAGTAATTCCGATCAGTGATAGAGATATTCCATCCTGATTTGTGAAATAGTTTGATTGTGGCATCCTGCAGGCTCCCCTTTGGTATTCCAAGCTTAAGCACATTCATTTTTATATACCTTTTCTGGATCAAATATTTTTTTTCCTATGATAGTTTCTTCTCCGTTATTGTCAACTTTGTTATGGAAGCAGCTCTCATATCCAAGATGGCAGGCGGCTCCCCCTCTCTGCTCTATCTTGAGTAGGATAGTATCATAGTCACAGTCCACAATAATTTCTTTCACTATCTGGATATTTCCCGAGGTTTCCCCCTTATGCCAGATTTCTCCACGTGTGCGACTCCAGTAATGGGCTTCTCCAGTCTGGAGGGTGAGTCTCCACGCATGGCTATTCATATAGGCCAGCATTAAAACCTTTCCAGATTTAAAATCCTGTGCAATAGCTGGCAAAATTCCATCACCTTTTTTAAAATCTAATTCGACCATATTCTCGCTTTCTATTTCTAAGTCGTTAATCGTATTTTGAAATTTAATTTCAATGTTTCGTTTTTATATACAAAAGATCTTTTATATTGTCTATACTACATCATTAAATAATTTATGTTATATAGTTTTTAAAATGATATTGAAAGGGCGAATTTAGCAAATGACTCCGAGGGTCCCCACATGGTTATACATGAAAGAAACTATACGTTGAGCATGGAGATGTCTTTTTTTACATCATGCCCTCTAACAGGGGGCCTCAGCGTGCCGCTTCAAACCGTGT
>Ga0307378_10001588_pt1 | contig 36574 bp, 27 predicted proteins | sample UN1MG_FD_202238 | JGI IMG/M metagenome (GOLD analysis project Ga0307378, IMG submission 202238) | Soil microbial communities from Risofladan, Vaasa, Finland - UN-1 | ecosystem: Environmental > Terrestrial > Soil > Coastal area > Acid sulfate soil | place: Finland: Risofladan, Vaasa | collected... | reverse complement strand
GACCCCTGCGGCTTTCGCGGCGAGTTGCAATCCGCCAGGCTCCGCTACGCTCCGCCTGCCGGATTGCAGGATAAAGAACGTGGATAACTCTCTAATCAAGGTTGGTACATAATTTGGGGTCAGATCACTGGAATGATTCGTACGTGATTTTCTTAATCCTGCCTATTATATTGACCATCCTTGTTCCTTTGGGAGGACTACCTTATTTATGCGGGAGATTAAACCTTCACATGGGTCTTGTTATTTGTATGCTATATCCAGCAATAGGTATTTTCATTATTATTTGCTTTTTGGGAGGTGTTATAAGATTATTTCGTGATTGGAAAAAACGCAACAAGAAGAGAAAACTTATAATAGTTAACCAATTTGTCATCCCGATAGTGTTTGTTGCGTTGTTTATCATACCTTTCTTTATTCCTGTTGAATCAGACTTATGGCCTCCCGGTAAAGCGTTCACGTATGGCTTTAGAGACCGAATAAGAAGTAAAGCAGATATCGTAGCCATACGGGCTTGGTTAAGAACACTTGATAAAGAGGATTATGATGAGTTTAGCGTTCGAGGGCCTCGGGATGAATGGCCGAAATCATTGAAAATATTAAATCCCGAAGGCGTTAGTATTTTAGCGGACGAAAATGGTAATCCTCAGGTCAGAATGATATGGGGTGGTGCCTTTTTTCATTGGGGCGTTGTGATAGGTATGGAGGATATGGCAGCTCCTCCATCGAATATCAGTGAATGGACTGAGTGTTGGTTGCCTGTGGAGGCCGGGGTCTATGTCTGGGATTATTAGTAAAAATTGGTAGTTTTCAGTCTTTGTTATCTTTTAGTAAATCGGGTCGCTATTTTTATTTGGCTGATTCGGTAATGTTTAATAGACAATGGAAATATGCCTCGGCATCGAGGCCGAGGCATATCCGCTTATAACAATCCTGTTATTCGGTGTGGGTCAAATTACTTTATTTTTTTTCGCCGTTCTGTGGCGGTTTTTCAGGTGTTACGGCCGAGGATTCCTTATCGGTCGGATTCTGGGTGCTTAAGCGGTTTTCAGCCGCGGACAGGATCGCCCCCAACATTTCCGAATAAGACATTCCGGCCAACTTAGCCATCTTTGCCAGATGGCCGTCCCAGCACCATCCGGGATTGGGATTTACCTCGAGCAATTTGGGAGTGCCATTCGAGTCCAGTCTCCAGTCCAGCCTGCAGTAGTCCCTGCAGTCCAGTCTCTCGAAGAGCTTCAAACAACATTCGACAAGAAACTTTTCGGTATCTTCCGGTAAATTAGCCGGAATAGACCTGAGGTTCCAGTACGGCGAGTCGGGCATCCACTTGGCCTCGTAGCCACATACTCTCGGCAGCTCCGGAGGGAGGACCGAGTAGTCTTCTTCGATGATGGGCAGAACAGTATAGGACTCGGGCGTGTTTCCTATGATGCCGATCGTCAGGTCTTTGCCGGTGAGGAATTCTTCCACGAGGATGGGTTTTTCGTAGCCGAATTTTTCCCTTATTTCCGAGATGGCGTTTACAAGCTCTTCGATAGAACTGGCAACGCTTCTCTGGGTTATACCAAAACTGGAATCTCCATAGTTGGGTTTTACAATCACAGGAAAAGCGAACTGGAGCTCGAAAGTGTCGTCCTGGGGTTTTATGAAGAAGGCATCGGGAACGGGGATTTGCATTTCCATCGCAATTCCGCGAACAAGTGACTTGTCATAACAGAAAGCCAGGCACTGAGGACCGCCGCCGGTGTATTGGCAGTCAAGGATTTCCAGCATCGACGGGATATGGAGCTCTTTGCGGGCGTCGTTATAGTAACCTTCGTCACACAGATTCAGGAACATGTCCGATTTTGGTTTTAATTTGACCAGGTCGTTATACAAGCTGTCGTGATTATTGAGATAGGTGACGTTGTATTTATTCAGCTCTCTTAAAGCGTTTTTCATTTGGTCAATTGTGTAGAAATCATCGTCATCAAAAACGCAAAGGGGTTTTAACGGGTCGGGCTTTGCGGGGTCGCCTAAAATTACGACCAGATTATGAGTGAGCTCTTTGGTTTTTTTCCGGGGCGTCCAGTCTTTTCGGACAATGGCCGTTAAGGTGATGCGTCTTTCCATCATGCCGAGGTCCTGGTTGCGTTTGGAGTCCGCGGATATTTCGCTGTGTACAGTAATATCTCTGAAACCCGCCGAAGCAAAAAGCTCGTCCAGGTTTTTCCGGGTGTAAAGGCGCTCGGCGTAAAACTGGTCGGCGATGACTCCTTTGTTGACGTGGGTCACCACTTCTCTCGAGATTAAACGCTGTTTGTCCTTGGAGAGAGAACGTTCTCTGCATACGAAGTAATTTTTATCGATCCATTCCCATGACCTGGGTTTGAAACGTCTCCTCTGATACTCGCCGTCGGCAACGTCTATGAGAATTTTACCCCAGGGTTTTAAGACCCTGAAGACCTCTTTGAGGACCCTGACGTCATCCTGTGGTGTTTCGAAATAGCCGAAACTATTTCCGAGAATCATAACCATATCAAAGGTATCCGGCTGATAAGGAAGTTTTCTGGCGTCTCCTTCTCTGAACTTTATATTCAGATTTTCCTTTTTGTTCTGGGCCTTTGCTTTTTGAATCAGATAGCGGGAGCGGTCGAGCCCCTCAACGTTGCTGAATCCCCGTCTTGCCAGCTCGAGGGCGATGCGTCCCTGTCCGCAGCAAAGGTCGAGGATTTTATCCTGCGGCGACAATTTCAAGATGTCTGAGAACAGGTCAACCTCCTTGGCGGTTATTTGCGCATCGTCGATAACATCTCCATCTGTTTTCAGGTAGGTTGAGTTGAAAATCCTCCTCCACCAGTCGGGCTGGACGTACTCTTCGAGGTCGGGGACCGGCCCGAGTGATTTAAAGCTGACCACCGGTGTTTTACTATGTGAGTTTGATTTTGAGTTTGTGGATTCCGACTTCACTTTCATTTTTTCTTTTCCTCTTGGCCCCTCTCTGCTTCCAACAAATCGGGTCGCCATTTTTTTGTTCTTTCAAGTGTCTGTTGTTTTCGCCATTGGGCGATTTTGGCGTGGTCGCCGCTTAAGAGTATGTCAGGTACCTTCATATCACGGAAGACCTCCGGCCTTGTATATTGCGGATATTCCAGAAGACCTTCGCTGAACGAATCATCTTTGGTTGAGTCCTCATCGCCGAGAGCGCCGGGCAATAATCTTACGACCGCATCTACGATTACCATAGCTGCAAGTTCGCCGCCGTTTAAGATATAATCTCCTATCGATATTTGCTCGGCGTCAAGGCCGATGCGAATCCGCTCATCGAATCCTTCATATTTACCGGCAATTAGGATTAGCCGTTTTTCTTTGCTTAGCTCGACGGCTTTTTTCTGGTCGAATCTTTGGCCCTGCGGGGTAAGGAGGATGACGCGGCCTTCTTCGGGTGACAATTTTTGGACGTGCTCGACGCAATCGAAGACGGGGCCGGGCATCAACACCATACCCGGCCCGCCGCCGTAAGGTTTATCATCAACCTTTCTATAGCTGTCGGCGGCGAAGTCCCTTATATCGGTAAGAGCTATTTCGACCAGGGACGCCTCTTGTGCCCTCTTTAATATCGAGCAGCCCAGGGGCGACTCAAACATCTGGGGAAAAAGTGTAAGAATATCCACACGCATCGGCTTTTGGGTCAAACCCCCAGTAAAACTGGGGGCTAAATATGCGTCGCCCCTTCGACTGCGCTCAGGGCAGGCTTACCGGCGACGGCTAAACGACCCCCCAATAAATTGGGGGGCTAAATATGAGATCTATTCTTCTTTTGCTTTTGGTTCGGCTTTGGCTTCATCAGCCTTGGTTTCGGTTTCGGCTTCTGCTTTTTCCTCTACGGCTTCGGTTTTGGATTCGGTTTTTTCCTCAGCCGTTTCAGTCTCAGGCTTTGCTTCGGTTTCGGCTTCTGCTTTTTCCTCTACGGCTTCGGTTTTAGATTCGGTTTTTTCCTCAGCCGTTTCAGTCTCAGGCTTTGCTTCGGCTTTGGCTTTGTCAGCCTTGACTTCGGCTTCGGCCTCGACCTTTTCCTCAGCCGTTTCAGTCTCAGGCTTTGCTTCGGCCTCGGCTTCTTCTTTAGCCTTGGCTTCGGTTTCTTCTTCGGCTGCTGGTTCGGGGCCGGCCTGTTCTTCTACTGCTTCAGTTTTGGCCTCGACCTTTTCATCAGCCGTTTCAGTCTCAGGCTTTGCCTCGGGTTCGGGCTGGGCTTCGGCCTCGACCTTTTCCTCAGCCGTTTCAGTCTCAGGCTTTGCTTCGGCCTCGGCTTCTTCTTTAGCCTTGGCTTCGGTTTCTTCTTCGGCTGCTGGTTCGGGGCCGGCCTGTTCTTCTACTGCTTCAGTTTTGGCCTCGACCTTTTCATCAGCCGTTTCAGTCTCAGGCTTTGCCTCGGGTTCGGGCTGGGCTTCGGCCTCGGCCTTGATTTTTTCTTCGGCTTCAGCTTTAGCTTCGGCTTCTACTTCGGCCTTTTCTTCGGCGGCTTCGGCTTTGGCTTTTTCTTCGGCTTCTTTGGTCTTGGCATCTTCTTCAGCTTTTGCCTTTTCGGCTGCTGCCTCGGCCTTGATTTTTTCTTCAGCTTTAGCTTTTTCTTCGGCTTCTTTGGTCTTGGCTTCAGCTTCAGTTTTTATCTTTTCGGCTGCTGCCTCAACTTCTTTCTTTGCTGCAATTCTTTGAGCTTTGTTGAAGAGCTTTCCTTTGGCGCCGGCTATGGCCCTGGCCTTTGCTTGGCGCGCAGCCTTTTGTTCGGCGTATTTGTGTTTGATACCCTGGCGAAGCAGAATTTGCGAGACCGTATCGGATGGTATTGCTCCTTTATCGAGCCAATATTCTGTACGTTCACGATTGAGGACAATCTGCCTGGCAGGGTCCTTTTCAATCGGGTCGTAGTGGCCCAGTTTTTCAAGTACTCTTCCGTCGCGCGGCGTGCGGGATTCGACCGCATTGATTCTAAAGAACGGCCGATGCCGCCTGCCTATCCTCGTCATTCTTAATTTTACTGCCATAATTTTTCCTTTCTTTAATTTATGATCAATTTCCGTGACCTGCCCTGTGCAAATCACGAAACACGTTTGCAATGTAATGCGTAGCCGTTTATGAAAATCGCGAAGTTTGCAGAGTCAATTTGTGCATCTACTGCAATTCTTTGAATTTGTTCGTCGGTCAGGCTATCAGCGTTAATTTTTTCGCCCGGCGTCATTATCGCTACTGCTTTTCTCAAATGCTCTAACTCCTCTACGCTCGGTGCCGCAAGCATACCCAGCTCGCTGGCGCCCTTGATATCCTTGAACTGGTTTCTTATCATCATACCATAGTCGCTGTTGGAAAAACGGGCAACTTTTTTTAGGTACTGCTCAATTGAAATTTTATTTATTATCGCCATTTTAATTTTATCGTCGCTTCTGCTTTAATCCATACTTTTTCAAGGACTTACATTGAATAAGTCCTACATTCTATTTCCTCCGCCGACATATAAAACCTGGCCGGTAATCCAGTTGGCCTGCTCAGAGGCAAGAAAAATGATTGCATTTGCAATATCTTCCGGCTTGCCCATTCTTTTTAGGGGGTAGCTTTCATTAATTTGTTTTTCCAGTTCGGGTTTTATCCAGCCGGTTTGCACAGCACCCGGTGATATTACATTAACTGTGATTCCGTAAGGCCCTAATTCAGTTGCGGCGGCCCTCGTGTAGCTTTCCGTGGCGTATTTACTGGCTCCGTATGAGACCGCTGAAGGGTGTGCGAAAGCACCGTCCGAGCTGATGTTGATGATTCGCCCCAAACGAGCCTTTCTGGAAACGAATCGTTTGGCATATTCAGCCATCATAAGAGCAACGGCACGACTATTGACTGAGAAGTGTTCATCATGGGAACTTGCGCTTATCGCAGCTATCGGGAATACATCAACGAATGGCTCTTTTTCATTCAATTCTTCGGGGGGTATGAACGTGTCACACTTACCATAAGCAGCATTGTTCACTAATATATCTACCTGTCCTAATTCCTCCCGGGCTTTATCAAAAAGCTTTGGGATGTTGTCGGGTCCTGATAAGTCTGCTTCCCAGGCATAACAAATGCCACCGAAATCGTTGATAGCTTTTACAACTTCGTCCGCAGATTGTGTTTGCATTTTGTAATAATAGGCCCTGCCCGGTTCGGTTGCATTGTGTGCCTGTTCTTCGGTGAGACAGCCCTGGGCTTCCGCCGAGGGGCGGAAGTAGTTGATAAAAACCTTGGCCTCTTGTTTTGCAAAAGCTATTGCAGTTGCTGCTCCGATACCGTGATTTGCGCCGGTAACAATTACGACTTTATCTTTGAGTTTAGGGTCTATCAAAAATACTTTTCCTTACTTTTGTTTTTGAAGTTAGTATTTAGAAATCTGTTTGATTTCGTCTTTATCGCCGCTTAGTTTTGCCCTTTCGCTTTACGATTCTTTTTCTTTTCGAGCGCTGCTTTATTTTTCTTCCACCGGCCATCATCTGGTTCAGCGCGCCCATGTTAAACCCGCCCGAGAGCATGCTCTTCAGCCCGCCGAGGCTTCCGCCGCTGATTGCCTTCATCATATCTCTGCTGCGTTTGAATGTTTTTACCAGGCCGGAAACATCCTGAGCTTCAGCGCCCGCGCCTGTGGCAATGCGTCTTCGTCTGGAGGCATCAATAATGTCCGGGTCGCGACGTTCCGTGGGCGTCATCGAATAGACAATCGCTTCGGTTTGATTGAGCTCGGCGCCGTCGAAGTCCAGCTCCTTTAGCTGCCCACCCATTCCGGGAATCATTTTGAGCATATCTTTCATGCCGCCCATTTTTTTGACGGCCTGCATCTGCTTTAGGAAATCGTCAAATCCGAAACTTCCTTTGGCCATTTTCTTTTGCAGCTTCTCGGCTTCATCCGCTTTGAAATGTTCCTGAGCCTTCTCGACGAGCGTTACGACGTCGCCCATCCCGAGGATTCTGCCGGCCATACGGTCGGGGTGAAATTCTTCGAGCTTGTCCAGCTTTTCGCCTACGCCGATGAACTTGATAGGCTTTCCGGTAACGGCTTTTACGCTGAGTGCGGCTCCGCCGCGGGCATCGCCGTCGAGTTTTGTAAGTATGACGCCGTCGAGCTCGAGACGCTCGTTGAACTCTTTGGTTGAAGTAACGGCATCCTGGCCGGTCATCGCATCGCAGACCAAATAAATCTGGTGCGGATTGACCGCCTTTGCGACGTCGGCTATCTCCGTCATCATTTCCTGGTCTATGTGGAGTCGGCCTGCGGTGTCGAGCACGACCACATCGTGGTTGTTTTTACGGGCGTGCTTTACGGCATTTTTCGCGACCTTTAGGGCGCTTTTGCTGTCTTCGCTGTAAACGTCAACATTTATCTGCCGACCGAGGACAATCAATTGCTCGATGGCAGCGGGTCTCTGGAGGTCGTCGGCCACTAAGAGCGGTTTTTTACCTTTTGCGACGAGGTATTTCGCGAGCTTGGCGGCCGTGGTGGTCTTGCCGCAGCCCTGGAGGCCGGCTAACATAATTACGGTAGGGCCGGGTGAGACAAAATAGATATGGGTATCGACCGGCCCCATCAACTTTGTAAGCTCGTCGCTGACGATCTTTACCATAACCTGGCCGGGATGAAGACTCTTTATCACCTCAGCGCCGATGGCCGCCTGCGTAACGTCCTTGCAAAACTGCTTTACAACATCGTAGCTGACGTCCGCCTCCAGAAGGGCCTTGCGTACATCCCGCATAGCATCCGAGATGCTTGCCTGGGTAATGCGTCCCCGGCCGGCCAGCGACCTGAAAACAGAGTTAAATTTCTCGGTTAACGATTCAAACATAACTCGATACTCGATACTCGATGCCCGATTCTCGATACTCGACGTTGTCGCCCCTTCGGCAAGCTCAGGGCAGGCTTGCCGGCGACGGCTAAACAACCCCCAAATTTGGGGGGGTTGACCGCAACGTCGAACTTTAAACATTCCGTCAAAGTGGGGATTGTAAGTTCGCCGAGGCGATTCTGCAAGAACAAAATCCGCCAATTACCGCCTCGAAGGGTGTAAGTCCGGACCCTTTGAGTATCTTCACAGCGATGCAGAGTTATTATTATATTTGAAATATGGTGGATTTCGGCTGGTATTGAATTGCGATAAGTCCAGCTATTACAGGATATAACAAAGATGCAGGATGTTGCGAAGGTTCGAGAGGTTGCTTTTTATTAAAAGTTTATTGAAAAATATGCTTGCAGATACGAGAAGCCTGAAGTATACTATTGTGCTTAATTTCGGGTTCATAATGTCGGGCTTCTGCATGACGGCCGATCGGAGGAGAAGTCAAACGAAAATGAACCAATAAAGCATAGTATTATAAGTATCTGTATATTGCAGTGTTCTAAGTTTTTTCGGAGGAGTAGTATGTCCAAAAACTATTTTTTATGTTTTCTGTTTTGCTGATGGTCGGTCTTTCCGTCGGCAAAGCCGGATACCTTAGCCGGCCTGTTTTTTTAAGAAATTTCTTTTAGAAACAGTAAATTTCACTCGGAGGAACAATTATGTTAGAGACAAAGTTTTTGAAACACATACTCTGTCTGGTGGTGCTTCTTAGTATTTCGGTCATTATCGCTGATGCGACTGAAGGTGAAGGCGTGATGACGGAAGAGGATACACCGGTGTCTATCACGTTACTTGGTAGCGACCCGGATGGTGACACGCTGACCTACAATGTTGTAACCGGGCCTTCTCATGGGCGCCTGAGCGGGACAGCACCAAAGCTGACCTATACGCCCCAGCCGAATTTTAACGGGACAGACAGCTTTACCTTCAATGTCAACGACGGGACGGTGGACGGCATTCCTGTAACCGTGTTAATCATGGTAAAGGCAGTCAATGACCCCCCAACAGCTAATGATGACAGTGTAATGACGCAGGAGGACACGCTGGCGTCGATTACCTTAACCGGCTGTGACCCTGACGGTGATGCGCTGAGCTACAGCGTAGTACAAGAGCCATCCCACGGGACTCTGAGCGGGACCGGGCCAAATCTGATCTATACGCCAAATGAGAATTTCAACGGGTCGGACAGCTTTCTCTTCAAGGTCAACGACGGGACGGTGGACAGCGCTGCTGCAACCGTGTCGATACATTTGAAGTCGGTCAACGACCCGCCGAAAGCCAGCTATGTCGGTGCAAAGGTACAGAAGAATCCGCCGGTAGCAAAGGATGACAGTGTAACAACGGAGGAAGACACACCGGTATCGATTACCTTAGAGGGCAGTGACCCCGAAGAAGATGCGCTGAGCTACACTATAGTAGAATACCCGTCCCATGGAAGTCTGAGCGGGACAGCGCCAGACGTGAAATATACGCCAAACCCGAATTTCCACGGGACAGACAGCTTTACTTTCAAGGTCAGCGATGAGACGGCGGACAGCGATGCCGCAACCGTATCAATTACAGTAACGGCGGTCAACGACACGCCAACCGCCAAGGATGACAGTGCGAGGACGCAGGAGGACACGCCGATAGAAGCGATTGATGTGCTGATGAACGATACCGACGCCGATGACGACCAGCTCACGACTTCTGCTGTTACTCAGGGCACGAACGGTTCGGTTACCATCAACGCTGATAACACGCTGAGCTATAGTCCGAAGGCAAACTTTTGCGGCACCGACTCTTTCACCTATACTGTCAGTGACGGCAAAGGCGGAACCGATACAGCTACGGTGAATGTTATGGTCAAGGCGGTCAATGATGCGCCGACGGCCAATGATGAGAGGGTGACGACGCAGGAAGATAAATCGGTGTCGATTACTTTAGTGGGCAATGACCCCGACGGAGATTCCCTGAGCTACAGTATTGTCAAAGGGCCATCTCATGGGAGCTTAAAAGGGACAGCGCCAAACCTTAGATATTCGCCAAAGGTGAATTTCAACGGGTCAGACAGCTTTACCTTCAAGGTCAGCGACAAGATGGTGGACAGCGCCACTGCAACCGTTTCAATAACTGTCAAGGCAGTCAATGATGCACCGATGGCCTATGACGACAATGTGACGACGCAGGAGGACGAGCCGGTGTCGATTACCTTGGCGGGTGGCGATGCCGACGGAGATTTGCTGACCTATAGTGTTGTAAAAGGGCCGTCTAACGGGAGATTAAGAGGAACAGCGCCAAATCTGAGATATTCACCAAAGGCGAATTTCAACGGGTCGGACAGTTTTACCTTCAAGATCAACGACAAGAGGACGGTCAGCGAGGCTGCAACCGTCTCAATAACTGTCAAGGCGGTCAATGATGCACCGACGGCCAATGACGACAGTGCGATAACGCAGGAGGACGAGCCGGTGTCGATTCGCTTGGCGGGAAATGACCCTGACGGAGATTCGCTGAGCTACAGTGTGGTAAAAGAGCCATCTCATGGGAGCTTGAGCGGTACAGCGCCAAACCTGAGATATTCGCCAATGGCAAATTTCAACGGGTCGGACAGTTTTACCTTTAAGGTCAACGACAAGACGGTGGACAGCGCTGCTGCGACCGTGTCAATTACTGTCAAGGCGGTCAATGATGCGCCGACGGCCAATGATGACAGTGCGATAACGCAGGAGGACGAGCCGGTGTCGATTCGCTTGGCGGGAAATGACCCTGACGGAGATTCGCTGAGCTACAGTGTGGTAAAAGAGCCATCTCATGGGAGCTTGAGCGGTACAGCGCCAAACCTGAGATATTCGCCAATGGCAAATTTCAACGGGTCGGACAGTTTTACCTTTAAGGTCAGTGACAAGACGGTGGACAGCGCTGCTGCGACCGTGTCAATTACTGTCAAGGTGGTCAATGATGCGCCGACGGCCAATGATGACAGTGCGATAACGCAGGAGGACAGACCGATAGTACGTATTGATGTGTTAGCAAACGACACCGACGTGGATGATGACTCGCTTAAAATAAGCACTGTTACTCAGGGCACCAACGGCTCGGTTACCATCAACGCTGATAATACGCTGAGCTATGCCCCCAAGGCGGACTTTTACGGCAGCGATGCGTTCACCTATACGGCCTGTGACAGCAAAGGTGAAATCGACACCGCAAAGGTGAATGTTAAGGTCAGGGCGGTCAACGATGCGCCGAGTTTTACTTCAACACCTGTAACCACAGCTACAGTGGGCGCGTTATATACTTATGATGTTGATTCTACGGACCCGGATGCAGGAGACACCTTAGCTTACTCCTTAACCATCAAACCGGCAGGTATGACCATAGATGCAGCTACCGGCTTGATAGAGTGGACACCGACGAGTGACCAGGCGGGGGTTAATGATGTGGCGGTCAAGGTCACAGATAACGGTAGCGCTCCTGCTTCCCAGACCCAACCATTTACCATTACAGTAGCCCTGCCAAGCACCCCGGTGACAATTGCCTTGACCACAGTGGACGGCTGCAAAACCAAAAAATGCAAAACAATATTACCGGCAGCCTGCAAAAGCGGTATTGTCCAGGCCAGCAACAACAACCGGCGGGAAACCGACTCCGGCTTACACACATCCTATGATTTTTCAGATGTATCCGTTCCAGCAGGTGTTAAAATAGCATCGGTCGTTGTTTATGTGGAACACTTCGAGCAAGAAGGATTTCCCGCGGGAAAATTAGAATGGGCAGCCGGCACAGGCTGGCCGAGTAAACCGGAGATCTGGGCCTCTATAAATGCTCCTGTGTACGAAGGAGAACCAAATGAGGCGACAGACTTATGGGACGTAACAAGCCTCGTGGACACGCCCGAAAAGGTAAATTCCCTTCAGCTGCTGGTTAAAAACAACGACGACGTTGCCAAGAGAAAAACATTGGTAGATTACATCTATGCAGTAGTTGAATGGAACTGAGTTCTGCGCGATTCTCGATCCTCGATTCCGGATTCTCGACGAGCACCTGGTATCAAGTATCAAGATTTAGAGCTTATCCGAATAACCGGGTCGTTATGAGGCCGAGCGAAAAGTTCGAGGCCAAGGCGGCAGGCCAAAAATGCTCGCCAGGCGTGGTTTTCTCCACGTTGAGAACATTTTTGGCTGACAACGCAGGCATCGGGCTTTGCAGCCGGCCGCAATAGAGCGGGTTATTTGGATAGGCTCTTAATGCGGAATTGTAAAAATATCGAAAATTGAATTTGGCATTTAGTCAAATATCGAGTATAATATATATAGAGCGAGCAGCATAAGCGAGGGAAAATCAGGCAGGGGGCCTTAAAGAATCCAATATTTTTTCGCTTATGCTTGTTATTTGTGAGATATAAGTGGATAGATTCTAAAACGAGTTTGAGTGATTGCCCGTTTAATTGCTAACATAATACTACTCCTTTCTTCTATTTGGGGGGCTGGTCACCACACGGTCAGCTCCCATTTTTTTTTGCCGGCCATATCCCTTCTGCAAACAAACCGAACATCTCTATAGTTTCCTTCTATACTCCAATCCCTCCATCTTGTCGCTTTTCGGTTATCCCTCTTATCCGTAAAACCACTTTTATCGTTGAGCCAAAAAACGCGATTCCTTCGACCCATTCGACTGTGCTCAGGGCAGGCCCACTCGGCTGCGCTTCCCGCACCAAATGACGGCAGGAGCCTATCCTTCGATTGCACTCAGGACAGGTTTGGTACGGGACAGGCAGAGCAGGCTTTTTTGGTTCAGGACAGGCTTAGCGTAAAAATCCGGAGCTAATTACCGGTCTAATGGCTGTTAAGTCCTAAAACTATTTTGTTTTTGGTCAGGCAGGGAACACTCCAATAAAAATTCATCCATCCGGCGGTATTGATGCTAAAAACTCTTGACTTTTGTGTACAAATAAGATAGAATTATTTTTGTAATAAGTAGTTCCGGGGGGTGATCAAAATCGGAATGGGGGGTTCTCAAATTTCCCCAATTGAGCACCCAAGTTAATTAGTTAAATGGTGAGTAGTGAGTGGTGAGCAGAGTAGTCGAGTCACCAATTAACCACTCACCGATTAATTAGTTCTTGTTGCGGAAACAGTATTTGTCATTCCCGTTCTGCATCGTGTGCGGGATAAACTCCAGCGGGAATCCAGCTTTTTCGCCCTGGACCCCTGCTCCCCGTTTCCGCGGGGACAAGTTTATACCTGCGAAAGCAGGTGCAGAGGTGACATCTTAGAATTTTGCTTTCTGCAACAGATACTAACTAATTGAGGGAGGATAATGATGAAGTTGAAGTTGGTAATATCAGTAGTTTTCTGTGCAGCGGTTGTTCTGGTTCTTCCGAGCGCAACAAAAGCCACCACTGTTGGTACTGTGGATATAGCATTTAACGGTCATGGTGCCAGTGATTTAATTGAGGCCTGGGTAGCCGGCCAGGAAAATGCTTTAGGCTACGCCGGAGTTTATATGCTCGAGAAGAGCTACGGTACGAATGAAGGAAAAACCTGGTCCGACGGGCCGATTGGCGTTTTCTGCATTGAATGGGCGGAAATAGTCTCAAGCAACACATTGACATACGATGTGATTATGCCGCAAGACGGACCTGTGCCAACGACACTTTTAGAAGGTACAATGGGGCTGACCAAGGCCAAATATCTTCAGGAGCTTTGGGGCAGGTACTTCGACCCATCCTGGGTGGGCAGCGGTTCATTTACCTACCAGCAAAATACCAAGGCCGAGGCTTTTGGTGCAGCCGTATGGGAGATAGTCCACGAGGACCTTCCGAATACCTCGTTAGGTTGGGACGTTACTGTCGATGGCTCACCGGGCGACCGTGGTTTCCGTGCCGCGTATCTTGATGCAGATTTGGCCAATTATATGCTGCACTCTCTGGATGGTACCGGTCCAAGGGCGGACCTGCGAGTCTTTAGTTACAACGGACAACAGGACTATCTTGTGGAAGTACCGGAACCAACAACAATAGCGCTGCTTGGTTTCGGAGGTGTGCTAAGCCTGGTGCGTAAGAAAAGGACCCCTACGTAAACGAATATGCAGGAGGGCTGAGCCGGTCTTCTCAACGGCCAGGCCCCTGGCTTTTACGACCCGGTAAGAAATTTTTGGAAGGTAAAAAAGATTATTGTCAAACTATTAACAAGACTAACCAAGAACAAAAAGCCGACGGCAGTGATCGGCAGAAAGGAGGGCACTTATAAAGCAAAATCGCTACTGAACAAAGGGAGTAACTCGAAACCGACGGATTGAGAAAAAAATCAATGCTGCTGCAAGTAGTCCGCAGCACAAAGATAAAACGGACAGAAATTTAAGTATATAAAATTTCGGAGGGGACAAAAAATGAAAAGGTTAGTAATAATGATTCTCGCACTGCTGATTTGTGCCGGCACGCCTGCGTTGGCGACACCGACGGTCGAATTCAGTCCTAATCCAAGCACCGGAGGAAGCTGGGAATACGACGGGGCCAGCATACTTAGCTTTAACCAGAATATCGCTGTTGATGCAGGAATGGGCAGTAATTACGATGCCCTGGTTGGCTCACTGGTGCATATTCCCACTCTCATAGTAGGCGCAGGAGCAGGTGGTACCTATGAAGTCAAACCAATCGGCAGCCCAACCATCTCGATTACGAGTGCAGATAATAGCGCGGTTTACTTAATGGGCACTCTTGCCGGCGGCGACCTGGTTCCAATCGGAACGACAGCAGGAGGCTACACGAATTTTAAGGCGGACATTAGCAACCTCCTTGTAACGGACGCCGGCAAGGCGCTTGGTTCTGCCGCGTTGAACATGATCCTTTACACGCAAACCCCCGGACTTGATTTTGAACTGTCATTACAGGGGGGAAGTGGAACAAACTATCTCAGCTTTGCCCAGATGTTGGCGGGCGGTTATGCCGGCGGCAATGGTTTCAGTGGCGCCATGTCGATTCCCGAGCCGACTACGATAGCTCTGCTGGGTTTTGGTTCTTTGACCTTATTAAGAAAAAGAAAACGCAAGGCGTAAGACAGTCCCGCCTTTTACAACTGCTGGGGCTGTGAGTACTAAGCTTGCAGCCCTTCTTTACCGTACGTTGAGGGCTGTGCGCTGACTTTCGCCGTGGGCCGATAAAAAGGCCCGCTGCTTTACGCAGAATGCTTTGATACGTTTTTTAAACAGCATCATTTCAATTTTTTACTTGTGCTGAAACACCTTTTGTGGTATAATATTTTTAGCATTTGGAAGGAAGTGTTGTATGTTTATATTTGGATTTATATGGAAATGTTTACGTCAATTGCGGCGATCAAGCGGAATTCCGCAAGCCGGGATTGATTACCATAGATGGGAAAGCAAGACCGAGTCTTTTAGAAGTTTGTCGAGAGAGCAATATTTAGTTCCAGAGTTAAAAGACAGGTACCGTGAGTAGTCCGGACTACCGGTACTTGTTCTGCTTAGCTTTGGGGGCAAAGTCATATAAAAAACACTGATTCTTCTGCACACAAATCTTTTCAGCCCCGCTTCTTCGCTTTGCGAGTATGTCTTTAGCCGTTGTTAATTTCTTGGTGGCACGGCCATCTTGGCCGTGTTTTCATTCCACAGGACGCCTTACGTCGGGGCTGGAAGCCCGTGCCACATCTTTTGTGTAGGGTGGGGCTTGCCCCACCAAAATTAAATAAATCGTCATGTTCGGTGGGCTAAATCCTACCCTACCTGATTGGCTTAACACATACTTTTGCGAAGCAAAACTGCGGGGTGGTAATTTGCACAGGCATACTCAATATGCGCCCAGGTAATGGTTGTTGTGAGCGAATCACCGGTGAGTGGTTATTGGTGAGTGGTTATTGGTGAGTGGTTATTGGTGAGTGGTTATTATTTAGTATCTGTTGCGGAAAACGAAAATCGACGATGTCACCCCTGCGAAAGCAGGGGTCCAGAGCGAAAAACTGGATTCCCGCTGGAGTTTATCCCGCACACGATGCGGGGCGGGAATGACAAATACTGTTTCCGCAACAGGAACTATTTAACCATTTAACCAATCAACCATTTAACCAATCAACCATTTAACCAATCAACCATTTAACCAATTAACCAATCAACCATTTAACCAATTAACTAATTAACCAAAAGGTTACATGTCCCAGTCTTTAGAGTCTTTTACGAATTTGTTCTGCAGGATTACGCCTATTAATGTCGGTGCCATCAGGACAGTTGGCAGAAACCATTTTTTGGTAAATATTATTTCTTCTAATCGCTCAGAGGTTTGCGGATAAATGTATAAAATCGCCAGAGATCCAACCGCGATTAAACAGCTTCCACCGAGGCTGGAAAAGAGTATGACAGCGATTTTGAAAACGATAAATGATATCATACCACCGGCGACCATCCCAATAAGCGCCCCGGCCAGGATATATCTTTCAGTCAAGCCGGAAGCATACCATATCCCTGACGATAATATTCCGCCGGCTACGGCACCTAATAAACAAACAGCCCATTTCATCAAGGGCACGGAAAGAACCGCAAGCAGGACCATGCCTATCAGTCCGCCCCAGAGCTGACTGTTCAGGCCGACAATTTTGTCGGTTACTGAAAAACCAAGAAACAGACCCAAAAGGGCAAAGCTGATCACGACCAATACTTTGAAGACACGCCAGCCGTATAAAAGACAGACCACACCGAAAGAGATGAAAGTTACCGCTTCAACCAGATTGAGAGAAGTAATATATGACCAAAAGGTTTCCATTGGGACAACTGCTTCTTCTGCGGCCTGAGGGGAGGTAGTTTCAACCGCCTGTGCAAGGATGGTAATACAATCCATTATTTTTCTCCTTAAATTTTCTTTGTAGCTTTTTTTTACAAAACGCCGGAGCTGTTATGACGTCCGCCAACCTTCCTTTGTTTGACCGGATTCTTCCTTATTCTTACCAATTCGTCTTCTTCGTGCCGTGTGTGTTTTTGGATGTTTACAAAGTAATAGCTGCTCAATCGTGCCGAAAGCTATCATTGCTATAAAGGCAGTGGCATAATATGATGACTTACTGCAAATGATGCTGACAGGCACAGCCCCTTTATGCAACAACAGTAAAATCATACCGGCGAAAATAAGTATCGTTCCCAGAACCGAACAGCATAAAGCCATGGCCAAGCGCCACAGGAAAACTCCCGCCACTAAAAAAATTAGTGCCAACACCATTATTATCGCCCAGTGATGCATGGACATTTGTAAACCAGCGTGTTTTATCTTTTGGCCGGCATCGATTATATAATCTTTCATTATATCCGCACTTTTACGAACACTGATAGCTTTGCCCTGAGCTGACATTTCGGCCGGCCTTAATGCAGCTGCTTTTTGTGCATATTCAATGTGGGGTCCGGCTAAAACGACAAAGGCAACCGCCGCAGCTAATGCGGCTGTAAGGATTGCGATAAATAACCTTTCAAGTATTGTTGCGATACCTGCGGCAACAGCCGCCGAGAACACGACCGAGATGAGGTTTTGGCCGATTATAAAAAAACCACAAACAGCCCCGGTAATCGCGCCTGCGGTTGGGAGTAAAAGTTTCCTAAAACCCAGGCCGCCGAGCCAGATAAATAAACCGGCTATAACGCAAACCAAGCCCGGCCCGACCAAAACTACAGGGCTGAGCCCTGCCGTTCCGCCAATGGCGGATTCTAAATCTTGTAAAATTTGAAGCATAGCTTTCTTATAAGCTGCGCGAACCTATTGCCCGCCCCCGTGAAAACGGGGGTTAGTTTATTCTTTATTTATCGGCCGATTTGGACAATTTTCGTTAAATCGCGTCCCGCGTGCGAGATATTAGGCCAAAAAGGCCGGTTTTGGACGATTAGGGTGGGTTTAGAGCTTATCCGAATAACCGGGTCGTTATGAGGCCGAGCGAAAAGTTCGAGGCCAAGGCGGAAGGCCAAAAATGCTCGGAGGCGTGGTTTTCTCCACGTTGAGAACGTTTTTTCACCGACAACGCAGGCATCGGGCTTTGCAGCCGGCCGCAATAGAGCGGGCTATTTGGATAGGCTCTTAATGCGGATGAGAGGAGTCGAACCTCCACGGGCCGAAGCCCACAGGCACCTGAAGCCTGCGCGTCTGCCAATTCCGCCACATCCGCAAGGTTTTCTATTTGCGCACTTCCCGGACAACAATGTCCAAAGTGATACCAATATTAACGATTCCTGCCGTTTCGTCAAGAATTTTAATATAAACCATTTTAGAAATTACTTCACATAGTGGATTGTCAGGCTTTCAGCACTGATTTCTCCCGAAGGAATGCCCTTTCGTAATAACGGGGCTGATGCCTAATCGGTGCTGACCAAACCGTCCGATAAACCATAAAAGACTTTATAAAAGCAGCCTCGATACTCGATACTTGATTCTCGACGAGAATCGAGCATCCGGCATCGAACATCAAGCAACCTAACGCTTTTATGAACAAGGGTTTACATCGCATTTTTAAATCGTGTTAATCCTGCCTGAATGCAAGGATTTTCAACGTCCTGCAGCATTGAATTACAAGATAGGGCTTAATCACTTCTGCAGATTGTCCGAAAAAGTATTAAATTCGATTATTTACTATCGCCAAGAAACCAAAACAAAGGCGGTTTTTTGTCTTTGCTGGTTTTTATTTTATATTTAAACATAAGGAGTCTGGTGAGTAGTGAGTGGTGAATATTTTTTTCACCAATTAGAGTCGATAAACATAGAGTCGATAAACAGCAGTGTGCCTATTAGTAGAGGCGTATGTATCCGTATTTGAAGTGGAGGTAACATTAATCGGATGGGCTCGGCACAAAGCATCTCCAAGATTTTTAGATCAAAGCAAACCATCTCCAAAACTCCTGAAGCGGAATTGGAAGCCAATCTTCCTTTCGGCGAACTGCTTATTTCAAAAGGTCTGATAAGCCGCGAAGAATTGGAGAAAGTTCTAAACGAGCAAAGCAAGCAAGGCGGTCGGCTGGGTGAGATACTGCTTCGACTTGAGAAGCTAAATCATGAGGAGGTTACTCTCGCCCTGGCTGAGCATCTCTCGATGGAGTATATCCGTTTAGATGATACGAGCAAGATGGACAAGATAGATATGGATATCGCTCGTAAGTTGCCCGAGAGCCTCGCCAAGCGATTCTGTCTTGTGGCTATAGGTGAGGCTGATGACAAAGTTGTCGTTGTGATGGCTGACCCGCTCAACGTTATCGCCATAGATACAGTTGCCCTGAAAATGAAGCGTCAGATTAAGCCGGCAATTAGCTCTCCTCGGGAAATTCTCCGGGTGATAGAGTTGATTTATCACGGTTCGGATGTTGAAGAACAACAGCTTCGCAGCATTGTTGAGGGTGAAGGCGACGAAGAAAGGACAATAGAGGAAGATGCATTTTCAGAGGAACAGGAAACCAGCGGCGAAGAAGATGCAAATAAAGCGCCGGTGATTCGGTTCGTCGACCTGCTCCTGAGCCAGGCGGTCAAAAGCAGAGCAAGTGACATTCATATAGAGCCACAGGAAAAAACAACGATAGTTCGCATGCGAATTGATGGTGTGCTCCGTGATATGGTACCCCCGGCCAAGAAGATGCAGGCAGCGGTAATCGCAAGAATTAAGATTGTCTCGCGGATGGATATTGCCGAGCGCAGGCTCCCCCAGGACGGACGATTCAAAATGAAGACATCCGGTCGAAGTATAGACGTTCGAGTATCGGTAATTCCGACAATATATGGTGAAAAGGTAGTGATGCGAATCCTGGATGCATCGGCGGTAAAGCACGACCTGGTACAACTTGGGCTTAAGCCTAAACTTCTCGAAGAGTTTAAAGACATGCTGGCAAGACCCCACGGAATAATGATTGTTACCGGGCCGACCGGCAGTGGTAAAAGTACTACGTTATACTCTGCTCTGAATTACGTCAAGGACCCGGCGAAGAATATTACAACGGTCGAGGACCCCGTCGAATACCGTCTTGCCGGAATCAACCAGATTCAGGTTAAGCCGGAAATTGACCTGGATTTTGCAAAGTGCCTGCGAGCAATTTTGAGACAGGACCCTGACATAATTCTAATAGGCGAGATTCGGGACAAGGAAACGGTCGAAATTGCAATAAAGGCTTCATTGACAGGCCATCTTGTTTTGAGCACGTTTCACACCAACGATGCACCCAGTGCGATAAGCAGATTGCTCTATATGGGGGTTGAGCGGTATCTGCTGGCTTCGTCGTTGAATTTAATTATTGCCCAGCGATTGGTTAGAAAAATCTGTGAACACTGCAAAGAGCCTGTAACCTTAAGTGAGGAAGTCTTTAAGCGTATGAAGATTGACCTCAAGCAAGCCAAGAATACAGCCTTCTACCACGGTCGAGGCTGTACAGCGTGCGGAGGAACAGGTTATTTAGGCAGATTGCCCATATTTGAGTTTTTGGTTGTGGATGATGAAATAAGAGAACTGATAATTGCCAACAGCAGCGAGGCGCAGATAAGAGAAGCATCACGTAAAAAAGGTTATGGTGGTTTACTTGAAAGCGGCGCAAATAAGGCATTGGAGGGTTTAACAACCGCCGAAGAGGTCATTAGTGTAGCTTTTACAGGATGAGTTGAGTAGCCGGTGGCAGTTATGGGGGTAAGAGCCTTTGGAAGTGATGAGTAGTGAGTAGTGATTAGTCAATTAACCACTCACCAATTAACCACTTACTAAATTAACCATATAGGATGGGATTTTTACTAAACTCAAGGTTTTCAGACACCGATAAAATATAGACGTGAAATGGTAAGAAATGTGCGCTTTTGCCGCTTTGCTGAACGGGTGGGCAAAGCCTAACTGCGCAAGTTACTCTGACATAGAACAGGATTAGAGACAACCGGATAGATAGATGTGCTTTTGAGAAGGTTTGGTAAATGAAAAGCTACAAATATATCGCTCGAGATTCAAAAGGGACCCAGAAGAAAGGTCTTGTGCAGGCAGCTTCATCAAATGACGTACTTGGTCATCTTCGAGAGCAAGGTCTTACACCTATTTCTGTCGATGAGACATCCGCAAGAGTACCAAAAAGCCGGCGAGTAAAACTTCGCAAAAGAATCAAATCAGCGGACCTTGCAGCGCTTTGCTGGCAGTTGTCCACTATGCTCGAGGGAGGAATTCCTATTACGGTAGCTTTAGACACGATTGCCGAAGATGCAGAAAATTCAAATCTTGGGCCGATTCTGCGGGGTATATCGGAAAAGGTGAAGAGAGGTGAGTCTTTCTCGGAAGGTATTGCGGAATTTCCCAAGGCTTTCAACAACTTGTCTTGCGCTTTGATCTTAGCCGGTGAAACCAGCGGTAATCTGGGAGGCTCGCTGGGTAAGCTGGCAGAGTATTTTGACAACCGTGATAAATTGGCCAGAAAGATTAAAAAGGCAACGGCTTATCCTATCTTTGTAATGTCTTTTATTACCCTGATAGTGATATTTATAATGGCTTTTATTGTCCCGCGGTTCGTGACGATATTTGACCAGCTCGGAGGAAAGCTGCCGGCCTTTACACGGGGATTTATGGGCGTTTACGATATTCTCCGCTACAATATTATTTATATGATCGGCTTTGTTTTTGTCCTGATAATTTTCTGTGTTGTCTTCAACAAGACCAAAAAAGGACATTATTTTTTTAGCAGAGCTACTCTGGGCATACCTTTGTTTGGCAATGTATTCAGCCAGGCCTTCATTTCAATGTTTTGCAAAACAATGTCAACTTTATTGTCCTCGGGTGTTTCCGTGCTTGAGGTGTTCGATGTTCTCAGTGGGATGACTGCTAACGATATTATGAAGTCCGCGGTAGTACAAGCCAGAGAAAATATTGTCGAAGGCTCAAACATCTCTTCGAGTATGTCGATAACAGGTTTTTTCCCCAATATGGTTATCAAAATGATACAGGTCGGGGAAGAAAGCGGGTCTTTGCCAATAGTGCTCGGAAAGACCAGCGAGCATTATGAACGAAAGATCGATTCCACAGTAAACACTTTGACGAGCCTGCTTGAGCCAATAATGATTGTATCGGTTGGTGCCGTTGTATCGGTGGTAGTTATTGCACTGTACCTGCCGATTTTCACAATGACGGACGTGATAAAATAGTTCAATCTCGGAGCATAGGGGGTGAGTAGTGAGGATTCAGCTCACCAATTAACTACTCACCAATTAACCAATTAACCAATTAACCAATTAACCAATTAACTACTAACCATTTGCTTTTTGGCTTTTTTGTGCTATACTTTAAGTATCAAATATAGTGGAGGATGAGTCTTGTACACCTGATATTACGCTTCCAGCCCTTGATGAAATAAGCGGTAAAAAACTCGAAAAACTCATATAGTTATTAGTGATTTTAGTCGATAGAGAATTTAAGGATTGAGCGTGTGTATTGCGTAATGCGTATCGTACAAATGGAAAACGCAATATGAGAATATCGGAAACAGGGTAATTTTCAAAACATTTTTTAGGAGATCGAAGATGAGAAAGAAAAGAGAGAGAAGGGGCTTCACGCTGATTGAGCTGATGGTCGTTATTTTGATTGTCGGCATCTTGGCTGCGGTGGCGGTCCCGATTCTTCGCGGCAAAATCGACGCGGCAAAATGGTCGGAAGCTGCTGCGACGGCCGGCGCCATCCGTTCAGCCGTACGCGCCGCCTACGCAGAGGACCCGTCAGCTACCTTGACGGGTGTCTGTACTGAGGGAGGTACTCTCGCTACGCTTTTAGGTTTTAGAGATGGTGACCTTACCGGAAGGTACTTTAACGGCGGACATTTCACAGTTTCATTTACGGCTGGCGATCCTCCTGGAGTCGCTACTGTCGCAGTAGGGACCCCTACCGGCATGACCGGCACAGGGTTACTTGACAATACCGGCTGGACATATACTCCTTAAGAATTTTGCGGATTCTGCGAGGCAGGGGTTGGCAGATTTGCCGGCTTTCGGAGGCGGGTTTGACTGTTAAGCGACCCGCATTTGCCCCCGCCGTTTTGCTTCGCAAAGCCAGGAAGCGGAGGCAATTAGTTCAATTGAGCTAATGGTGGCTATGGCTGTAGTGGCCATAGCCACCTTTGTGCGCATCAAGCTGTGATTATCATATTCGATATGTGCGGACACGCCCAAAATGGCACATCTGCAAATGATTGTTTTGTGCACGCGATGGACAGTTACTGCTTGAAGACAAGCAAAAGCACAGGCCGGCCGGCAAGATTATCGAGCAGGCAACTAAACAAATCTTTCACATAATCTTCTTACTGGGCTAATAACAGCAGCAAGCAGAGTCGATTCACAAATCGTGCTATGTAGCGATTCATCCTTTACAGTTCCGATTTTTTGGGGACGGAGAATGGAACTATATTGCAGAGTAGTAACCGCCCCTGCTTGCAGGCCATTTTGTGTTTATTCGCACGGCCGATAACCACCCCAAAGCACCTCTTAACTCTTCTCATAATTGATTATTAATCGTGGATTACCGACAACTGCCGAAACTATCAAAAATAATCAACAGAAAATAATCGATATCCGATTATTTATAGGACCGGACATCCTAAAATCACGCACATCAGCCTATACACAATGATTGTAATTTCTAAGTAAAACGCTTTCCTTTTTAAGCCGATAAAAGATGAAATGAAAATTGATAAAAAAAAACGCAGAGGTGGACTTCCAATTTGAAAGTCGAAACTTTTTGTAAGGATTTATAGGCTTGGACTGGAAACGAATGCTTAGTTTTACCAAGACAGAACTTCTGGGACTGGACATCGGTTCGTCTGCAGTGAAGGTAGTCCGGTTGCGCAAAGATGATGCCGGCTATACAGTAACCGCAGCCGGCATCGCCGAGATTGCAGTAAGTGAAGAGGATAATAATCATCAAAAAATAAACACGGTCAAAGCAATTCGCGAATGCCTTGAATCGACCGGGCGCAAGATGAAATTCGCTGTTTGCGGCCTGAGCGGTCCGGAAGTTGCCGTGCGGGACTTTGAGTTTCCGTCATTATCGACTTCAGAGATAGATGGGGCTGTTTTGTTTGAGGCCTCGCAGGTTTGTCCGTTCAATGCGGCAGATGGCGCTGTTGATTATCACTTGATACCAAACGGCGATGATAAGACAAGAGGCATCTTAGTGGCGGCGACGAATGCGCTGATAAAAAACAAGGTACAACTCACTAAAGAAGCCGCCCTTAAGTGCGTGCTGATGGATGTTGAGGGATTGGCACTTTTGAACTGCTTCAATGGTCTGGCCAACGATTCTGAAAAGTCCACAACAGCAATCCTGAACGTTGGCGGCTCACACACAACTGTGGCAATTATGGGTAATAACGGCCGGCCGTTCATTCGCGATATGACCTTTGCCGGTGATGATATTATAAAGCAGATTGCAACTGATAAAGGTATGTCAACAGAAGACGTCAAGGGGATTTTGTCCGGCGATTCGACGGCATCTCATATAGACATTAATGATAGTCTTGAAAAAGCCTGTCAGAAACTGACAGTCGATGTTTCCAAAACGTTGCGCTACTATGCGACCCAGGAGCAATCGAGGCCTGTTGAGAAGATATTTGTTTGCGGCGGTTTTGCTCTTACCAAGGGTTTCATCGAGTTATTGAACAGCCGGCTCGGAGCCGAAACGGTTTTGTGGAATCCGTTTGAGAAAATACGCTGCGATACAGCTCAGCGGTTCGGAGATATTTGCAACAAGAAAGGACCTGCACTGGCAGTGGCTGCCGGCCTTGCTATGAGGTCGGTTTAATTGATTATTGGAAAAGAATAAACGTTATACAAGCAGTGAGATAGGAAATCATGTTCACGATAGATTTATTAAAGGGACAAGGCATCCCGATGAAGAGCAGTCCCGGGGGCATAGCCATTGCCGCGGTAACCGTTGCAGTACCTATGACCATCGCAATAATAATGTTCGGCTTCTATCTGAACAACAGAACACAAGCATCAATAAAGGAGCAGGAAATAGTCAGATGCCAGGCAGAGATTGATAAATTGTCGGGTGCTGTGGAGCTGCAAAATTCATTAGAGAAAGAGAAAATCGTTTACCGTAATTACCTGTCGGAAGTCAATTCCTCTATCAGCAGATATATCCAATGGTCGCCCGTGCTGGTAACACTGGTGGAGAATATGCCCGACTCGGTAATGTTGACCAAGCTTGAGGTAAAGCAGCATTCTGTGAGAAAAAAGGTTCCCAACAAAGACAATCCACAAGAAATGATTGAAAAGAATGTCCCTGTAAGAATATTACAGATGAGCGTTAGTGGTAGTCCGCAGCAAGACTGCGACAAAGCAGTCAGGGATTTTCGGAACCGGCTTCGCTCTTCAGCTTTCCTTGAGTCGAAGCTTGAGAACATCGGAGTTTCGCAGGAATCTGAGACGCTTGAAGGCCGGGATGTGGCCTCCTACGAGATAGAGTGTGTTTTTAAGACGGGGTTGTAAAATGCCTTTCATGAAGACCCATAAAAAATATCTTACGACAACAGGAGTCATATGGGCAGCTTGCTTTGTAGCATTCCTGCTTGCCTATATACTTGTTTTAGGACCCCAAAAGAACCACGAAAAACGTATTGAAAGCAAGCTCAATGAGAGTAAACAGGTGTACGAGTCTGCATTAAGAGCAGCACAAAAGGAAACCAAAATCCGTTTGAATGAACAAATCGAACGTTTACAAAGCAGGCTGCAGGATTTTGTTATTGATTTCGAGGACTCGGCTAATTTGACGTTTGATATAAGTCAAATTGCCAACGAGAAGAACGTCGCTTCGTTCAGCATCAAAAGTAAAGACAGCCGGGAACTCTCAACAATACCTGATTGTAAGTACATTTGTGAGAACCACATTGTTATCAGCTTTATTGGAGGTTTTAATCAGTTTGCTACATTCCTGAATGCTCTGGAGAGACACCGGCCGGTCCTCTTTGTGGACAAGTTCACAATAACTCGTTCAGGGCAGGACGATTCAGGCTATCAAGTGAGTTTGAATGTGGCGGCTTTTGTCAAAAAACAGCAGGACGGTAAAACCGCCGATAAGGGCTCGACGAAACTTTACGGCAAGAAAATATGAGAATAATAGCAATAGCAAATCAAAAAGGTGGTTGCGGCAAAACAACTACGTCAGTCAACCTCGCGGCCGCCCTTGCTGAGAAAGGCAAGAATACGCTGATAGTTGACCTCGACCCACAAGGTCACAGCACGATAGGCTTCGGCTATGATCCGGACAGCCTGGTTATGACCATTTATAATGCTCTTATGAAGGCGAAACCCACAATCTCCGAAATTATAGTGAGCACGAAAATCGAGCGGCTTGATCTGGCACCAAGTAATGTTCTGCTTTCAGGCGCCGAGATTGAGCTGGCCACCGTGGTCGGCAGAGAGTTCGTCCTGACTGAGAAGCTCAAATCTGTACAGGACAAATATGACATTTGTGTTATCGACTGCCCGCCGTCGCTTAGCTTATTGACCCTTAACGCACTTGTTGCCAGCACTGGTGTTATCGTGCCTGTTCAGGTGGAATACTATGCAATGGAAGGCCTAAAACAACTATTCGAGACAGCGAACGTTATCAAAAAGCATTTGCACGCTTGCAATGTAAAAATCTTGGGCATATTGTTGACTTTTGTGGAAAAAAGGAGGCTGCTGAGCTGTCAGGCTCAAAAGCAAATGCGGGAATTGTTTGGCTCTTTGGTTTTTGATACGGTTATTCACAGATGCGTAAGGTTGGCTGAGGCCCCAAGTGCCGGTCAGCCGGTTTTCACCTATGCCCCCGAAAGCCGGTCGTCGGCTGAATATTTGGCTTTGGCTGAGGAGATAATCAATAGCAAGGCTTCGGCTGAGCAGGTAATCGAAGACCGGGCTTTGGTCGGGAGTAAATAATAAATGTCAGGACATGAAAGGGAAAAGGCAGGATTCCAAAAGAAAATCTCATCGATTTTCAAGGGGGTACCGACTCCACAAACCGACGGTGGACAGAAGCCTTTCGGCACCTCTTCTGCGGAGCAGACTGACTATACTGAGCTAAAACCGCCGGCCCCAGAGCTGCAAAAGCCCCGGGTCTCAAAAGCTTATCAAGCTATGCAATCATTGCTCAAAATTGACCCGGAGCACTTCGTCTATGCCGAGCCAAAGCCGCTTACTCCAGAGCCGCAGCAGCCCCAGGCCTCAAAGACTAATCAAGTTAAGCCATCGTTGCCCAAAGCTGCGCCGGCTCAACAACCCAAAATTGTACCAGTTCAACAAAACAAAGTTATAACAGTTCGACAACCTAAAGTTGTGCCGGCTCAACGACCCAACACTATTCAAACTCGACAACGCCTTATGATAGCAGGATTGATATGGGCAGCCTGCTTTGTAGTATTCCTGCTTGCCTATATGCTTGTGTTAGGACCCCAAAAGAACTACGAAAAAAGCATCGAAAACAAGCTCGCTGAGAAAAAACAGGTGTACGAGTATGCACTAAGAGCAGCACAAAACGAAACCAAAATTTGGTTGAATGAACAAATCGAGCGTTTACAAAGCAGGCTGCAGGATTTTGTTATTGATTTCGAGGATTCGGCTAATTTGACGTTTGATATAAGTCAAATTGCCAACGAGAAGAACGTCGCTTCGTTCAGCATCAAAAGTAAAGACAGCCGGGAACTCTCAACAATACCTGATTGTAAGTACATTTGTGAGAACCACATTGTTATCAGCTTTATTGGAGGTTTTAATCAGTTCGCTACATTCCTGAATTCTCTGGAGAGACACCGGCCGGTCCTCTTTGTGGACAAGTTCACAATAACTCGCTCAGGGCAGGACGATTCAGGCTATCAAGTAAGTTTGAATGTGGCGGCTTTTGTCAAAAAACAGCAGGACGGAAAAACCGCCGATAAAAGCTTAATGAAACTTTACGGCAAGAAAATATGAGAATATTAGCAATAGCAAATCAAAAAGGTGGTTGCGGCAAAACAACTACGTCAGTCAACCTCGCGACCGCCTTTGCCGAGAAAGGCAAGAATACGCTGATAGTTGACCTCGACCCACAAGGCCACAGCACGATAGGGTTCGGCTATGATCCGGATAGCCTGACTATGACCATTTATAATGCTCTTATGAAGGCTCAACCCACAATCTCCGAAATTATAGTGAGCACGAAAATCGAGCGGCTTGATCTGGCACCAAGTAATGTTCTGCTTTCGGGTGCCGAGATTGAGCTGGCCAGCATAGTCGGCAGAGAATTCGTCCTGACTGAGAAGCTCAAATCTGTACAGGACAAATATGACATATGTGTTATCGACTGCCCGCCGTCGCTTAGCCTGTTGACCCTTAACGCATTTGTTGCCAGCACTGGTGTTATCGTGCCTGTTCAGGTGGAATACTATGCAATGGAAGGCCTAAAACAACTATTCGAGACAGCGAACATTATCAAAAAGCATTTGCACCCTTCCAATGTAAAAATCTTGGGCTTATTGCTGACTTTTGTGGAAAAAAGGAGGCTGCTGAGCAGTCAGACTCAACAGCAAATGCGGGAATATTTCGGCGATTTGGTGTTCGATACGGTTATTCACAGATGCGTAAGGTTGGCTGAGGCCCCCAGTGCCGGTCAGCCGGTTTTCACCTATGCCCCCGAAAGCCGGTCGGCGGCTGAATATAGGGCTTTGGCTGAGGAGATAATCAATGGCAAGGCTCCGGCTGAGCAGATAAGCGAAGGCGAAGTTTCTCCTGAGCAGATAACCGATGACAAAACTTCGGCTGAGCAGATAACCGAAGGCGAAGCTTCTCCTGAGCAGATAACCGATGACAAAACTTCGGCTGAGCAGATAACCGAAGGCGAAGCTTCTCCTGAGCAGATGACCGATGGCAAAGCCTCGCCTGAACAGATAACCGAAGACGAAGCTTCTCCAGAGCAGATGACCGATGGCAAAGCCTCGCCTGAGCAGATAACCGAAGGCGAAGCTTCTCCTGAGCAGATGACCGATGACAAAGCCTCGCCTGAGCAGATAAGCGAAGACGAAGCTTCGCCAGAGCAGATAATCGAAGGCCAGGCTTTGGCCAGGAGATAATAATCAATGGCAAAGCACGAAAAGAAAAAGGCAGGACTCCAAAAGGGAATCTCATCGATTTTCAAGGGGGTGTCGATTCCACAAACCGACAGTGGCCGGGAGCCTTCCGGTACATTTGCCCCAGAGCGCACCGATTATACCGAGCCAAAACAGCCGACTCCGGAGCAGCAGAAAACCCAGCCCCCAAAAGCTTATCAAGCTACACAAACGTTGACTAAAGCTGCCCCGGAGCACACCGACAATACCGAGCCAAAACAGCCGACTCCGGAGCCGCAGAAGACCCAGGCCCAGAAATCTTATCAAGTTACGCCATCATCGCCCAAGGCTGAGCCAGCTCAACGACCCAAAACTGAGCTAACTCAACAACCCAAAGCTAAGCCGGCTCACCTACCCAAATTCATGAAAGATCAACAATCCAAGGTTGAGCCAGCTCAACAACCCAAGGCTGAGCCGGAAAAACCCAAAGATGTGCCAGCTCGACAATCCAAAGCTGTGCCGGCTCGACAACCTAAGGCTGATATTGACAAAAAAGTCTCTAAAAAACGTCCTGCCGTAAAAATCAGCAGCCAAAGCTTCTGGCAACAGATAAGAGGTAAGCTGTTTCAACCAAAACCGGGTGCCAGTAGCGCAAAGCAAAAGGCAATGATGTTAATTATGCCGCTGCTCTTTATCGTTTTAATTTTCATGCTGTTCAGGGGAGGCGTCTTTGGCACAAGTGCGGGTTACACAGAAGCGTCCACAGAAGACACCGCCGCCGGCGTTGTCACTGCCGGTGCTGATAATAAAATCGACTGGGAGATTCCGGCGCCATATCCGACAACACTTCGCGACCCTATGCGGTTAGTCCCGGTAGAAGTCCCTCAGACCGAGCAGACCGAAACCGTAAAAACAATAGAGCTAATCGTAAAAAGCATTCTTTATAGCGAGGACAACCCGTCGGCGGTTATTAGCGGCCGCATAGTGCACGAGGGCGAAAAAATACAGGATGCGAGTGTTATAAAAATAAGTAAAGACAGTGTCGAATTCGAAATGAATGGGAAAAGATGGACCCAAAAGGTTCAATGATAAAAACCGTCCCGGCGCACCGGGACAGAAGAAGAATCGCTGAAACAGCTAATTTAGAAAAGGAGCGACTATGAAAAATTTTATGAAAGAAAGTTTGTTATTAAGGCTTTTGACGGTCTTTGCAGTTGTTTGCTTTAGCTGCGCTATCGCTGTGGCACAGACCGGCAATGAGGAACCAAAAGAAAAAGCTGGTTTAACAGAACTCGAGCAGCGGATGCAAAAAAGGATATCTATCGATGTTAACGACCAGCCCATTGATTTGGTAATAAGGCAGCTGGTTGAGCAGGCCAACCTGAACTATATCAAAAGCCCCAACGTCATCGGCAATGTAACCGTTACGTTTAGAGATGTACCGCTCGAAGAGGCACTGAGAAATATTCTTGATGTGCACGGCTGCACCTACGTGCCGACCGAGAATGTGATAAGAATAATAACATCTGAGGAAATGGTTACAAAAGCCGAACCAATTCTGACTGAAACTTTTGAAATTGTCTATGCAGATGCTGAAAAAGTCGTAGAGGCTCTGGATAAATCCAAGTCACCTCAGGGCTCGGTATCCTTCATCAAAGGCACAAGTTATATAATTGTTACCGACACCGAGAGCAAAATCAGGAAGATAAAAGAGCTGCTCGAAAAAATCGACCGCATTACGCCCCAAATACTGGTGGAGGCAAGAATTTACGATATAACCAGCAGGGACAAGCTCGACCTCGGCGTCGATTGGTACGCGGGCAGACGAACCAACTGGCTTGGCGGTTATCCAATAAATGATGACATAACGGTCGAGAAATCAGGTGTTGATACCTATCTTGGCAGCAATACCGACCCGTCTATTATGAGCGGCTTTACCGGTAGTGGGGCAGGCAAGACAGACGATAATACCTTGGGTTATCTAAACCTGGGTTTGCTTAATAACAACATCGATATTAACGCACTATTAAAAGCTGAGCAGGAAATTACCGAAGCCAAGCTTCTTGCCAATCCGAGAATATTGGTGCTTGACAATGAACAGGCCCTTTTCGATATCGTAACCGAACATCCATATGTGGAACGAACAATATCGGGAAACCAAATTACAGAAACGGTTCAATTTAAGGATGTCGGCATTAAGCTTGTGGTTACACCGCATGTTACAAGGGAAGGTATGCTGAGATTGCACATCTTGCCGGAATTTGGCGTTAAAGTGGGCCAAGTTTTAGTTTCAAGCAATAATGTACCAATTGTTGATACCCGCAAAGTTGATACGATAGCATTGGTTAGAGACGGTCAGACGGTAGTTTTGGGCGGCATGCGCCAAAAGGCTGTCAGCAAACAGACTAACAAAATACCGCTGCTCGGTGACCTACCTCTGCTGGGCGGATTATTCAGATTCGATGGTGAAGATACGGCTGTAACCGAGCTGATTGTATTTATAACGCCGTGGATTGTCCCACAAGAGCCGGTTTTGTCGTTAGACGAGCAGAACGCCCTTGAAGAAACCAATTTTAGCAGGCCGAAGCCATCTTCTACCAAAGCAGAGATAAAAATTGCTGAAGAATCTTCCGAAGAATAAGGGCTAAATTCATATTTTGCGGCTCGTGGCTTGTGATTCGAACCGTCATTGCGAGTCCGCCTTGGGCGGGCGAAGCAATCTAAAAAGTAGCGAACGATATTGCCATCCCGCACCAATTGAGCTTAAGCTCAGGCCTAATTGGTGCGGGGTGGCGATGACATAAAGAAACATACGAACTACGCACGACGAATTAGTCTTTCTTTACATAGAGCGTTTGGGTGGGGAAGGCAAACTCAATTTGGTCGGCTTCAAATCGCTTCATTATCTCAAGATTGACCTGTTCGTTGACCTGGTGGTACAGCCAGTAGTCGGCCGGCCTGACCCAATAACTCATATAAATATTCAAAGAGCAGTCATTAAAATCACTGAAGTATACTCTCGGCGGCTTCTCAGCGTCGGTATTAACCTCCGGTACGTTGTTGAGGACCTCTCTTATAATCTCCACCGCCATTTTGGCTTTGGTATGACCTGAATCGTAAGTTATGGTGATATTTGAGGTCCTGCGAATAAACGGACGTTTGCCGATGTTTTCCACGCTCGTATTTGCAATCACACTATTGGGTATGGTAACAAGATGACCCTCGAGCGTTCGTACGCGTGTGCTTCTAAAGCCGACCGCCTCAACAGGACCCCGGTGCTCGCCGATCTTTACAAGCTCACCCATTTGAAACGGCCTGTCGGTAAAAATCGTAATAGAGCCAAAGAAATTAGCTATAGTGTCCTTGGCTGCAAGAGCGACCGCAATACCACCGACCCCGGCACTAAGCAGAAGAGACCTGACATTCGCACCTAAAATATTCTCGCTGATGAGCAGGACCGCGATAATTGCAATTGTTACCCGTAAAGCCTTACGCACGATGGGCACGAGCATATCATCGAGCTTTGTTTCCGATTTACCGACCAGGCGATTAAGGTAGTATTCGATGACATCCACCAGCCGATAAAGTCCATAGGCTGCTGCAATGGCCAATACCACTCGTGCGAGCTTTGTCCATCCCTCGCCAATAGCGGTTCGTATGCCGTTTTCGTCATTGAAGAACAGAGGAACCTTGGCAAAAAATATGCCGGCTGCGAATACCGCTACATAGATGGGATTCGCCAGCGACCTTAGCAGCAGTGTCAGAGGACTCTGGCCTCTTTTCTCCGCCCGCCGGACGGCATAGCTATTGATGGCAAACTGGATGATTCGCCCTGCCGCCATTGTCACAAGCACTACTAATAAAACAAGGCCAAACCGCCAAATTGTATTTCCCCTGATGATTTCGTAGTTGACCGTCTTTAGCAGCCAATCAGCCGAACCTATTATTGCTCTTCCTGACGCCGTCATAACTTATTTTCCTAATTAGTTCTCGTATCTTATATTAAGCTTTTCAGTTCATTAATCGCTTTGCTACGTTGAAAACCTTTACGAAATGTCATTGCGAGGCCCCCTTCGGCTGCGCTCAGGGTAAACTCCGGGCCGTGGCAATCTCTTGCGTAACGGACAGAAAAAATCATCGTTGTCCTTGAGATTGCTTCGCGGAGTTTATCCTGAGCAAAGCGAAGGGCTCGCAATGACGTGCTCTGGCCTGATGTTTTCAGCAGAGCATAATTGATTATCAATAATCAATAGTAAATAGTCAATAGTCAATTTCACCGGTCTTTGCACCAAAACAAACGTTTTTTATGAAACTTCGGCTATTTGCCGAATTTAGCTGGATTAACTTGCCGATAAATGTTAAAAGTTTGTGTATCGTGAATCTTAGAGCTTATCCTAATAACCGGGTCGTTATGAGGCCGAGCGAAAACTTGTCCGCCTATGGCGGAGTTCGAGGCCAAGGCGGCAGGCCAAAAAGGCTCGGAGGCGTGGTTTTCTCCACGTTGAGAACGTTTTTGGCCGACAACGCAGGCATCGGGCTTTGCAGCCGGCCGCAATAGAGCGGGTTATTTGGATAGGCTCTTATGGGGTGAATAATGTCATCCGGCAAACTAAAAATCTATAAAAGGCCGAATTTTAATAGCCCCCGGTTATTACTGGGCTTCTCCGGGTGGATGGACGGCGGCGAGGTCTCAACGGGAACCGTAAAGTGCCTTATCGACCAGCTCGGTGCTCAGAGGTTTGCTGAGATTGGGCCGGAAGGATTCTATATCTATAGTTTCCCCGGCTCAATGGAAATAACAGCACTATTCCGGCCGCACACGAAGATAAAGAACGGCTTGATTACATCCTACGAGATTCCCGTAAATGTGTTTTATTATAGCGAGGAAAATGACCTTATATTGTTTTCAGGCAAAGAGCCCAACTTGCAATGGGAAGAATATGCCGAGTGCATCTTCTCGTTATGCGAGCAGTTCGGCGTCAAAATGATATACTTCATAGGCAGCGTTGCCGGCCTTGTGCCCCACACGCGAGAGCCAAGACTCTTCTGTTCGGTTTCGGATGCCGGACTTAAAGAAACCTTCCGGCATTACGGCGTTCAATTCACCAGCTACGAAGGGCCGGCCAGTTTCGTTACTTATCTGACAGCAAACTGCAATAAACGAGGCTTGAGAATGGTATCTTTCGTCGCCACCATTCCTGCTTACGTGCAGGGCGGTAATCCCAAGTGCATAGAAGCGGTTACAAGAAGGCTGGTGGGTATGTTGGAGATGCAGGTAAAGCTTGATGGCCTGCGGGCCGTAAGCGACGCATTCGAGAAGAAATTAAGTGAAATTGTGCTGGAGCAGCCGGAACTGGAAAGCAATATCCAAAAACTGGAAGAGGACTACGACAACGAGATTTTCAATAGTGAAATGGGCGATTTGAAAAAATGGCTCGAGCAGAAGGGTATCAGGGTGGATTAAGAGCCTATAAGGCACCGAAGCAATCTCAGACCAAATAATCAATAATCATTACGACAAGCACAGTAGCGCAGTAATCCTAAAACTCCTATTACGACCAATCATACTTCGTGAATAATCTTTTCAGACAAAATAATCAACCAGACATTTTTCTTAAGATTCCCAAATTCTTCTGTCAACTGTTCAAATCTTTCAATATTCACATCTAAGCTACCACTCCTGTTTGACTTGCCCTTAATGATTCCAATACACAAATCTGCATCGATTTGAAAAAGCTTTTCAATGCTCTTAAATTTCAGACGAACTCCAGTATCAAATTCAATAGCAATTTTCCGGCCTTTCTTAATCGCAACTAAATCCAAATTTCCATCTCTGGAAATCCAGTCTCCGCTCTTTCTGATCCTCGACTTAAAATGAATTGGATATTCTAAATTAACTTTGTATCCGCCCTTAGCGAATAGTGCTTTTAATCCATCTAACACATTACGGTGCAGGCCCTCTCTGTTTTCAATATTAGCATTAAAACAAACACTTTTAACTTGTTCTAAAACTGTCATATTCCCAATACTACAAAAAAACAATTTCAGCCTTTTATGGAGGGGACAAAGGGGCCCACTCCACTTTTCTAACCTCTTACAAATATCTTCTCTCCCACCTTGTCCTTGTGGTTATGCCTTGATAACCCCAATACAATGCAAAAACATACTCACCCCTTCATGGAGGGGATAAAGGGGCCCACTCCACTTTTCTAACTTCTTACACTCACGCCCTTCCCCCTGTCATTCCGAGCGGAGCATAGCGGAGTCGAGGAATCTGGCCTGCAAACAAAATATAGCCTTCACTTGTCTTGGGATTATACCGTCATATTCCCAACACTACATAAAAAACTCTACCTTTCATGGAGGGTACAAAGAAGCCCGTTCCATTTCCCAATACTACTCTAAAAACTTACTCTCCCTTTTATGGAGGGGACAAAGGGGCCCACTCCACTTTTATAACCTCTTTCAAATATCTTCTCTCCCACCTTGTCCTTGTGGTTATGCCATGATAAATACAATGCAAAAACATACTCACCCCTTCATGGAGGGGATAAAGGGGCCCACTCCACTTTATACTTTGCTCTCTCTTAATCTTTTATTAAGTTTCTCCCAAATCTCCCTGAATTTGTCCGGCTGAAGCCTCCCATAAAAATCGGCCAACTCGACGCCCCGCGTCGAGCGTATTTTGCCCCGTCCTCTGGTCGGGGGTGCAAACGTAAGTAATGCTTTGTCCTTTTTACCCAGTCCTGTGCTGGGGGGATTTTTCTTTGACTTTTTCCTTCTTTTGTGTTATTTTCTTTGTCTAAAGGCGTAATGCATCAAGGAGCGAAATCAACACGAGATACGCTTCTGAGTTTACCCTGAGCGCAGCCGAAGGAGTAATCGAAGGATACGATTATTTCTTGGCGGGAATTCAAGGATTTGGGGTAATGGTTGGTCTAAGTTGATAAAGAGGTTTCAGTAAGAGATAAAATGGACTTACCTGATTTCCAAAACGCAAGGAAATGGTGGGATGCTTTTAACAAATGGCCCCTAAGTTATCGAATATTAGTAGCTATAATTATTGTCATAGTTTTAATTTTGGTTTCTCTTCCATTTCTCCAAGACTTCTTTAGTATTGATAAATCGAAGGCTTCAGAACGACCAATGTTTATTGTTATGAATCCGAATATTAGAGTTGGTTCTAATACTCTTATTGTAGCTGAAAATAGTGCAGCCAACTTGAACCGGCTCTTGAAAGTCGAATATGATGGAATCGTTTTTCCCACCGGAGGCACTCCCATTTCTGGTAGTGACCCCCAAATGTGGCATTTCACCCTTTACGATAAAGAATTGCCAGAACACATGTTGAAAGAAGGGACTCATGAACTCCGCTTTAGTTTTTTTGATGGTGAATTTTCTAATATTTCAAAAATTATAATCAGCAAAAAAGCTACTACCCCCTTTATTGAACTTCCTGAAATAGATGTCTCATCTTTTGAGAACATTGAGATTCAAACAATACATGTTCATACTGCGAGAGATCTTATCAGAGCAATAAAGACGATGTCCCATCCATAGTTGGAGGTTGAAAAAAGCGATGGCTACTCCGGCCTGATTTCGTATAAGATCAGGCCAGTTTAACAATTATATTTTTTGAAAGGAGTAGCCATGCAAAGAAAATTGTA
>Ga0307378_10001587_pt1 | contig 36585 bp, 48 predicted proteins | sample UN1MG_FD_202238 | JGI IMG/M metagenome (GOLD analysis project Ga0307378, IMG submission 202238) | Soil microbial communities from Risofladan, Vaasa, Finland - UN-1 | ecosystem: Environmental > Terrestrial > Soil > Coastal area > Acid sulfate soil | place: Finland: Risofladan, Vaasa | collected... | reverse complement strand
CTTCTTCGATTTTCCCTGGTTGAATTCGACCATCTTTAATTAATTTCTCCAGAGCCAAGCGAGCAATCTCTCTCCTCACCGAATCAAAAGAAGAAAGGCGCAAGTCTAAGGTTTCATCAAGCTCAATTTCCACCCCGGTTGCCTGTTCAAAAGTGCGAATATTTCTTCCTTCTCGACCGATAATTCGGCCTTTGATTTCTTCATCCGGTAGCCTAATGGTCGAAACCGAATATTCAGCCGTCCAATCAACGGCGCCGTGCTTCATCGCCTCGATTAAGATTTGTTGGGCTTTCTCTTGAGCCTTTTCTTTAACCTCCTCTTCTGCCTCTCTTATCTTCTTGGCAATTTCGGTAGATAATTTTTTTTCGGTTGACTCAAGAACAATCTTTTTCGCCTCCTCCTGAGTCATTTTCGCCACTTTTTCTAATTTGCTAAGAAGCTCTGTTTTTAATAGCTGAATTTTCTCTCTGCTTTTCTCAATCTTTTCTTCTTCTTTTTCTAAAAGTTTTTCTCTTTCTTCTAAAGCGCCTTGAAGCCGAGCCAGCTCCTGGAGCTGCTGCTGGGGAGATTTCTTACCATTAGATTTAAAACTGGATTTTTTATCACCCTTATCAGATTGATCAAATAAAGCCATTTTTATTCTCTAGGAAGATGGGTTATGGCATGGGAAAACCCCCCGAGGGGTTCCGGAGTTAAATCAGCTTTCTTTTAAAGATACTAAGCATGATTGAAGCCATAATTAATAGCCAATCTTCACTAGATTAGGGTTATTTTACTCCTTTTTTAGAGTTTTGGCAACCACTGTTTTAATAATTTCCCAACGAAAGCCGCGGCGGGAAAGAAAAGCTAACAGCTTTTCTCTGGTTTCAAAATAAGGCAGGTTCTTTAAGGTCTTCATTCTTTTCTTGGCCAGTTCTTCAGCCAGCTCAATCAGTTTATCGTCTTCTAGCTTACCCAATTCCTCCTCAATCATTTCTTGATTAATCCCCTTTTGTCTTAATTCTAAATCCAAACGTCTCTTTCCAAAAGGTCGGAAAGTCATTCTCTGCTCAATCCACCAACGAGTAAATTCTCGATCGTCAAGATAATTAAATCGCCTTAATTTTTTCTCTATCAGTTTTTGAGTTTTATTGCCGATTTTTTTCTTTTTGAACCAGTCTTGAAGTTCTTTTTCACTCCGAGGACGATAACTAAGGAAGTTGAGCGCCCGGTCATAAAACTTAATGAATTCATCTTCCTTAATCAGCTCATCAACTTTTTCTTCAGAGATTTCCTGATCAATTTTCAACCTTGCCTTCAATCTTGCTTCGACAGACAAACCGAAAGCAAACCTACCATCTAAATAAATATTGAAGCGCTTTTTATTCTTCTGAGGCTTAATGTCGGTGATGAGGGGCACTCTTTATTCTTTCTCCTCGCCAATCTCTTTAGGCACTTTTTTCTTGCCCGACTTAACCATGGCCCAAATCTTATCCGTAATTTCCTTAGCCACTTTAGGATGTTCCTCTAGGAAAATTTTAGCCGCTTCTCGGCCTTGACCTAAGAGTTTCTCACTATACTTGAAAAAAGCCCCGGACTTAGCCACAATCTCCATCTCCACGGCCACATCTAAAATCCCCCCCACTTGAGAAATACCGCCAATATTCATGATGTCAAATTCAGCGACGCGGAAAGGAGGAGCGACTTTATTTTTTATTACTCGGACTCGATGGCGAGAACCGATGACTTCTTCACCTTCCTTAATCGCCTGAATTTTGCGCATATCGAGGCGAATTGAAGAATAAAACTTGAGGGCTAAACCACCTGGGGTAGTTTCCGGATTGCCAAACATGATACCAATTTTATGACGGAGTTGATTAGTAAAAATGACCACGGTTTTTGATTTAGAAATCGCTCCCGTTAGTTTTCTCAAGGCCTGAGACATCAATCTTGCCTGAACTCCAATCATGGCGTCTCCCATCTCGCCTTCAATTTCGGCTCTGGGCACGAGAGCGGCAACGGAATCAATAGCGATAACATCAATCGCCCCGGAGCGAACTAAAGTTTCCACAATCTCCAAGGCTTGCTCGCCCGTGTCCGGTTGAGAAACCAAGAGTTCGTCTAAATTAACGCCAATTGATTCGGCTCGTTGAGGATCTAAGCCGTGCTCAGCGTCGACAAAAGCAGCTGCCCCACCCACTCTCTGGGCTTCGGCAATAACATGAAGGGCTAAAGTGGTTTTTCCTGAAGCCTCAGGCCCAAAGATTTCCACAATTCTGCCTCTGGGCAGGCCTCCGACTCCTAAAGCCAAGTCTAAAGCCACCGAGCCAGTGGGAATAATATTCACCTTTAAACGGTCAGCCGGCGCCTCGCCTAATTTCATAATCGCCCCTTTACCATACTGTTTTTCAATCTGCTCCATCGCCACTTTAATGGCTTGAAGCTTGTCGTCCTTGCCCATAGCATCTTCTCTTTTAACACATTTTTTGGTAAAATTCAATTAGAAATCCACAAAACGGGGTGTAGCTCAGACAGGCAGAGCGCGCGCATGGGGTGCGCGAGGTCACCGGGGCGGAACCGGTCACCCCGACAGAAATCTTAAACTCCAAAAGGTTGAAATTGCATTGTCAGAGAGAACGATTCGTATCCTCCCGGCTGAAGATTTATTCTCTCATCTGGCTCATCAAGGGTAAACGGACCAGAAGTCCAAGGCTCAACACAAAGATAGGGACCACGGCCATCTGTCCAAACAACTAACTTCTGGAATCCTTCTGATGGAGCCAAAGTAATCAAGCCCCACTTTGGAATCTCTATTTCTATGTCTTCTTTCGGAAGATCACAAATCAATGATCTTTTCAACGCCTCAAGCTCAGGTTCAAACCCAGGGATATTAGTTTTAATTCCTGGCAAAGCATCAAGTGACGGGAGTTGAAAATAAGGATGAAAACCAAGAACAAAAGGCATTTCCTCATCGCCTTTATTGGCCACCCCTATCTCATAGGTCAAAACATGGCCTCTTAATTCTATCCCTGCTCCCAAACCAAAATCATAAGGATAAACCGCTTTGGTTTCTTCGTTAGCTAACAATCCTAAAGCAAGAGTGTCTGATTTCCCTAAACCATGAACAGCCATTTCTTGATCAACAATTTCATGGCTTAACCCAGCCCCCACATAACCAGACCAGAAAATCTCCCGAGCAAAACCGTGTTGAGGCAAATCAGAGAATTGGCCCTTTTTACTGGCCAGACCAGGGCATGGCCAAAGAAGAAAATTTCCTCCTCTTAATTTCCCGCCAACCATCTGAAGAGAGAAAAGAATATCTCTTTCTCCGTCTTTCCAACCCATAATCATCGCTCCGAAACGGGAAACTCTTACCTCTGAGCTTCCAGAAGTCAGAACCACCTCGTGTTGGGAATAAGCCTCTTGCCCCTGACTTAAAGATTGTCCGTGCTCTAAACTCATAGGCCTATATTATATCAAAATTCGCCTTAAAAACCGAGGAAAATTATTTTTTCTTCTTCTCCTTGAAGTAATCTAGAAGTTCTTTGACGATAGGGCCTTTTTTATAGTTCTTGCTACAAGGGAATTCACTACATTCAAAACACAAATCCACTTCTTTTTCTTGGGAACATTCTGGAAGGGGACAAACTTCATTGGGTCGACAGCCAGGACATTCCTCGGATACGAATATCGGGCATTTAGAACAAGCGATCCCACAAACTCCAATTTTATCAGCCATTAAAAATATTTTAGTCGCTTTGAATCAAAAAGACAAGGCTTATGATAAAATTCAGGTATGAGCTGGTTTGTATTGATTTTGCTTTCAATTTCGTTTTTTGTCTGTTACAGCCTCTTGTCAAGGGCTTTGGCAATAAAAAGTGACAATCCCAGGGCTTTTGCTGTTGTTTATAACTTTTTTTGTTCTTTAATTTTTCTAGGTCTGTGGTTATTGGGGGATCGAGCTTTTAAGTCAATAGACTCGCAGATACTTTTTTTGACTTTCATTGCAACGGTTCTATGGGGAGTGTTTAGCTGGGTTGAGTATTATGCGAAAAAAAATGTGGAAGAATCTCTCCTCACGATAATCACCAAAGTGGCCGAATTAACGACATTTATGGCGGCCATTTTATTTTTAGGAGAAATGATTACTTCAAAAAAGATTTTGGCGGCAACACTGATCTTGGGAGCTAATGTTTGCCTTTTTTATAAGAAAAAGGGGGGGATAAAAGGTAGGGGTTTAATTTATGCTTTAATAACCGCTATTTTCCTTGGTTTGTCTTGGACGATGGACAAGAAAATCTCTGTTTTCTATCCCACATCTCTTTATGTTCTCTTAGTGACTTCTATCCCCACCCTTTACATCATGACCATACCGCCCCTACCTATTAAAGCAGTCAAAAAAGAGTTTCGCCGAACTTCTTGGAAAGTAATCTTACTCGCATTCTTCAGCTCTCTCGGTTATTACTTTTTAGTAAAATCTTTTGCTTTTGGCGAGGCCTCAAGAATTATTCTTGTTTTTTCTACCAGATCAATCTTTACCATCATCGCTGCGATTATTTTTCTTAAAGAGCGTACTGATATCCCTAAAAAAATCATTGCCGGCGCGGCTGTCACCGCAGGGATTTTGCTTCTCAAATAAATTGATCTCAGTAACTGTTATATAATAAGTCCAAATGAAAGATTCTATCCAAATCGGAAAACTTGCGGTTGAACAATGGCAAGATTACCGAAAGTTAAGACTTAAAGCCCTACAAACCGATCCTCTAGCCTTTTTTGGCTCTTATGAAATAGAAAAAGCAAAACCAGCTAAATTCTGGCAGAAAGGACTGGGAGATTCCTTAAAAGAAAAACCGATTGTTTGGCTGTTTGCTAAATCAGCAAGCGGCAAACCAATGGGGATGATCGGTGTCCTCTTTTCTCAAAGACCAAAAACCAAGCACGTAGCTCACATCATTAGCCTTTATGTAAAGGAAAATTATAGAGGCAATGGTATCGGTAAAAAACTAATAGAAGCGATTTTGGAAAAAATAAAAACTCACCGAGATGTTCGAAAGGTAAAAGTGACCGCCATTTCTAGTCAAGAAACGGCCATCGGCCTTTATAAGAGTTTAGGCTTTAAAAAAGTGGGCAAATTAAATAAAGAGCTTCGGCTGGAAGGAAAATTTTATGATGAGATCTATTTTGAGAAATTTTTAGACGCTGAATAACAAAATCAGAAATATATGAACAATAAAAAACTAAAAGAAATCGGAAAACGCCTTCTCTCTAAAAAAGGATTTAAAATTGTTTTCCTTGGCGACTCGATTGTCTCCGCTGAATCCATTCATCCCAATTGGCGAGAAATCTTCGAGTATGTCCTGAAAGGAAAAGTCAGCGAGATGATGAATGACTGGAAAACGCCTGACTGGGGGATAAAATGTATTAACTCTGGCCTCAACGGTGCCACCAGTCAAAACCTTCTAACTCACCTCAATTCAGAAGTTTTCTTCTATAAACCAAACATGGTCATCTGCATGATTGGCAAGAATGATCCCTACTTCAAGATTAATCCCTCGGCCCACAAAAAGAACATCGAAACCCTCACCAAAAAAATCACGGAAAAGATACCTTTCTTCGTCTTCTGCACCCCAACTCCTGACAACAATAAAAAAACTAACAAAATTTACGAGCAATACGCTGAGGAAGATCGCTTTCTCTTACCTCAACCTAAAACCCAGTTTATTGACCTCTTCAAAATCTATCAAGGATTTGACTTAGATAAAATTTTCACTTTCATCTCCCAAGGCAATGAGGACGTAGGCATTAAACCTGGAGAACCTGATTTCCAACATCCAAACGCCTTGGGACACGCCTATATTGCCAAAGTAATTTTAAAAGAAGTTTTTGGAATTGATTTTAATCCAGAACTATATATGAAAACTCTTCTTGCCGGAGAAAAGTATCCGAAGTATTAAATAAAAGAGGGTGGAGGGAAATAAAAATCACGCTTTCTTCCCCGATTTAAGACCAGTCCTCAATTTGTTATCCACTTCGCGGATAACATAGGTGGCGAAGATGCTTTTATTCTGATGAAGATATACATCCACTTCCTTATTAAAACCCGCTCTAATCATCTCTCGTAAGACCCAGGAGACGGCTTTCTGAATCATCGGGTCTCTATCATCCTTAATCTTATCAATCATTTTTAAAACTTCCTTAGCCTCGATTTCTCTCTTACGAATCAGTTGAAGGAGGGAAACAATTCCTGCTCTCCGATGCCATCGACCTGGTTTCTTAAGATAGCTTTTGAGATTATTAAGATAAGATTTATCCCAGAGAACTAGAAATCCAAGAATTTGGGTCGAGAGGACATCACAATGACTCCAATTATTAACATCATTTAACCAAGATTCACCTATTTCCCAGTCAAACAGACGAAGATATTTTTTATTCGCCATTAAAAGCTCTTGGGCTAAACTGCGAAATTCAAAAATAGGCTGCTTCCAGAGGGCTTGAAGAAGATTTAGGAACTCTGTATCTCTGATATCTTTATTTTCCTTTAACCAATCTTTAGCAATTTTCCTTAAAATAGGAACTCTCACGCCAAAATTGCTTAACCCAGAAGGGACGGCCATTTCATTACCCTTCCGGTATCGCTCATCCGCATTCTTTTCCAGAAGCCTAAGGAATTCCTTAACTTGAAGCTGAGCTTTCATTTTCTATCTCTTCGGAGATTGCTTTTTCCTCCTCGCCTTGCCGCCAGTGCCGACTTTGCGGCGCTCTCGGGTGCGGGGATCACGGGTTAAAAACCCTTCTTTTTTCAAAATGGGTCGATGTTTTTTTTCTTCAATCTCTGCCAAAGCTCGAGATAGACCATGAATCACCGCTCCCAACTGACCCTTTTTACCGCCACCAACCACTCGAACGGTGATAAAATACTGACCTTCAGTATCCGTCAGCTTAAAGGGTTGAGTATAGGCAATTCGGGCAATTTCACCAGAGAAATAGTCACTCATCGGCTGTTCGTTAACGAGATTTTGGCCCTTGCCTGGATACAGCCGGATTCGAGCCACTGCCTCCCGCCTGCGACCAACCGCATAGGTAAAATCCTTAGTTTGCTTAGTTTTCTTTTTCTCCATTTTTCTTTTTGAACTTATCTTCGTACGGATGCTCCTCTCCAACCTGAACTTTTAATCTTTCAAGCATCCGTGCTCTTAATTTATTCTTAGGTAACATTCCTGAAACAGCATGAATAATAATTCTCTCCGGATGCTTTTCTCTTAACATCCATAAAGGCGTTTCCTTTAAACCACCCGGATAACCAGAGTGGTGATAGTAAATCTTCTGTTTCTCTTTCTTGCCCGATACCTTAACCTCCTTGGCATTAATGACCACCACATAATCACCACAGTCTAAATGGCGGGCAAAATAAGGCTTATTCTTGCCCATTAATAGTTGGGCAATTTGGGTGGCCAATCGACCCAGTATCTTATCCTGGGCGTCAATAAGATGCCACTCTCTTTTTATTTCTTTAGCTTTAGGTGAATGAGTTTTCATTTTTCTTTCTTGCTTTTTTTAGCGGCCTGGCTAGATTTAGTTTCAGTTTTTTTGAGGACAGGCTTAGACTCAGACTCAATTTTAGTCTTAGGCTTCTCTTCAACCTCTTGTCCTTCGACAAACTCCATCTTAACCATCATCGCCGCATCGCCTCTTCTCCTTCCCAATTTAATAATCCGAGTAAAACCACTCGGTCGGTTTTTAAACCGAGGCGCAATTTCCTCAAAAAGCTTGTTAACCATTATCTTATTTTGTAGATAGGAAAAGACCAACCGACGAGAATGAAGGTCCTTTTTCCTTGCCCGACTAACGAACTTGTCAACCAACCCCTTAATTGCTTTTGCCTTAGCCTCAGTAGTTTTAATCTCCTGATGCTCAATTAAAGCGTTAATCAGGTTTTTAAAAAGAGCCTTTCTCGCCTTCACGTCTCGATTCAGTTTACGGCCAAAAACCCGATGTCTCATTAAAAATCAACCTCCTTCTCCTTGAGAGCAACCTCAATAATTTTTAAAGACTTTTCGCCAAGATTTCTTACCTTAGCAATTTCCTTTTTATCAATAGCAATCAAATCAGCGACTGTTTTGTAACCTGACCTTTCTAAAGCATTAACAATCCTCGTGGGTAGATTCAACTCCTGAACTGTCAATCTTAAAATCTCATGAGTAATCGCCGGCTGCTCTTCCGTCTTCTTTTTAGGAACTTTCGGCTCAACAATTTGCTTAAAATAAGCGACTAAAATTTTGGCTGCTTCTTTAACTGCTTCCAAAGGAGCAATCGTCCCATCAGTTTCCAGTTCAAGAACCAGGCGGTCATAATTAGTCAATCGCCCCACCCGAGTCGTTTCAACCTCGTAGTTCACCCTAATCACTGGCGAAAAACTGGCGTCAACCGGAATCACTCCCAGGACATCGCTTTTTCGGTCTTCAAAGGGTGAGTAGCCGTAACCTGATTCAACGGTCATCTCCACCGAAAGTTTAGATTTTTTATCAGCTAAATGAGCAACAATCAGGTCAGGATTAGTAATTTCCACCCCAGCAGGGGCTTTAATATCTTTAGCTTTGGCTTCTGCCGGGCCAGTTGCCTCAAGCTTAATCTTAGCTGGACCCTTGCCTTGATATTTAATTCTTATCTTTTTAATATTTAAGATTAATTCGACTATGTCTTCTTTTAAACCTGTAAGAGTCGTAAATTGATGACGGACACCGGCAATTTTGACTGAGGTAACCGCCGCTCCGGGCAAACTCGTCAATAAAACTCGGCGGAGGGCATTACCTAAGGTGTGACCATAACCTTGCTCAAGAGGCTCGATGACATAAACCCCTTTATTTTTATCCTCTTTTTCTTTTTTAATTTGAAAGAGTGGCTCTTCCATAGTTCACCTCCAATCTACCTTGAATAAGACAAAATCTTGAAAAGATATTATCTTGATCAAAACAAAATCTTCCGGATTTTATCTTGAATAAAATTCAACAATGGTTTGCTCATTAATATTTGCTTCAATTTCATCACGTTTTGGTAGGCGTTTAACCTGACCAACCGTGGCTTTTTTTTCCAACCAAGCCGGGATGGTGGCATCTTTACGCTCAAGATGGTCCTTAACTGATTTAATTTTTGCTGCTTGAGGAGTGAGGGCAACTATTTCCCCCAATGCAACCTCATAGGAGGGAATGTTAACTTTCTTGCCATTAATCTGAATATGGCCATGAGAGATAAGTTGCCGAGCCGTCGCCCTTGAGGGCGCTAAACCAAGACGATAAATAACATTATCCAAGCGGGACTCAAGAATCTGGAAAAGAACTTCGCCTGTCGCTTGCTTCTCTTTTCTCGCCCGTTCAAAATATTTTTTAAACTGCTTCTCTCTCACTCCATAGAGCCTTTTCGCCTTTTGTTTTTCTCTCAGTTGAACTCCATACTCCGATAACTTACGTCGTCTCCTTCCCAAACCATGAGTCCCAGGAGGCACAGCGCCTTTCTTTTCCAAAGGGCATTTTGGCGAAAAGCAACGATCGCCCTTGAGGAAAAGTTTCACTCCCTCTCGACGACAAAGACGACATTTAGCATCAAGATATCGACCCATAATTAAACTCTCCTTTTCTTTTTAGGCCTGGTACCATTATGAGGAATCGGCGTCACGTCAGCAATCAAGCTGAGCCTCAAACCAGAGGCCCTCACCACTCGAAGAGCCGCATCCCGTCCTGGTCCCGGACCCTTAATATAAACCTCGACTTCCTTAACCCCCCTGTCTCTCAACTGACTAACTAACTTTTCAACGGCAGTCGTAGCGGCAAAAGGGGTTGATTTTCTGGTGCCTTTAAAACCGGCTCCACCGGCACTCGCCCAGGCAATCGTATTTCCTTCCAAATCAGTGGCCGTCACCAGGGTATTATTAAAAGTCGCCTGGACATTAAGCCTTACTTTTTCAAACAAACGACTAATTGTTTTCTTTTTCGTCTTCTTTTCCGCCATAAACTTCTCCTATTTCTATTTATCTTTTTGAGCCCGTTCTTGCTTTACCATCGATTCTTTCTTGAGAGCGCCGACAGTCGCTCGTTTACCCCGTTTGGTCCGAGCATTACTTTTGGTTCTCTGACCCCTAGCGGGTAAACCCTGACTATGCCTCAAACCGCGGTAGGAGCCAATTCTTTTCAAACGTTTAATATTCTTAGAAAGATCTTCTCTCAAGTCGCCTTCGGTCTTAATCTCTTCTAAGGCTTTAGCAATCTTGGCGATTTCATCCCCGGTTAGTTGGTGAGATCGCTTAGCCGGATCAATACCTGAGTGGGCAAGAACTTGAGCCACGTTCTTCCTCCCTACACCATAAATGTAGGTTAAGGCAATATCTATTCTCTTTTCACTGGGGATATCTACCCCAACAATTCTGGTCATAATGACTCCTTTATCCTTGTCTTTGTTTGTGACGCGGGTTGGAACAAATCACATAGTTCCTTCCCTTGCGCTTCACAATCTTACATTCTCGACATCTTCTTTTAATAGAGGCTTTAACTTTCATCCTACTTGTATCTATAAATTATTCTCCCCCTCTTTTCATCATAGGGAGTCATTTCTATCTTCACTTTGTCTCCCGGTAAAACTCGAATGTAATGTCTCCTCATCTTGCCGGCAAGCACACAAAGAACTTCCCGTTCATCTTCAAGTTTCACCTTAAAGAGAGTGTTCGGTAGACACTCGGTTACTTCCCCTTCAATTTCTTCTGTGCCTTGATGAATCATTTTAATTCCTAGTTAAAATTAAAGGACCGTTAGCGCCAACGGCAACGGTCTCTTCAAAAAGCCCTGCCATTTTACCATCCTGAGTGCGGATTGTCCAGCCGTCATCAGCCACGATTAAGGTTGGTTCCCCTTGAGTATAAATGACTTCAATCGCCAAAACCATTCCTTTTTTAAGTAAGGGAGTTTTCCTAACTTCCTCTTTTAGGAAACAAGGAATCATTGGCTCTTGATGAAGCTGACGACCAACTCCGTGTCCGGTCAATCTCTTCACAGGGTTGTAACCCGCCTTCTTAATTGTCTCTTCAATGGTTTGAGAGAGATGACCGACTCGGTTGTCAGGTTTTACCTGTTTGATTGCTTCCTCAAGAGCTTCTTTACCTGCCTCCAAAAATTTATCACTTCTCCCTTTCCCCTTCTCACTTCCCACCTTTATCGTCTTTGCCATATCCGTGTGAAAACCTTGAGAGTAAAACCCGGCATCAACCGAAACCAGGTCTCCTTTTTTTATCGGCGTGTCGTCAGGAATACCGTGAACGACCCCCCCATTTAGATTAATACAGGTCGCCCAGTAATAACGAGGCACCATTTTAAATGAGGGTTTTCCACCAAGCTCTTCAATTTTCTTTTCCGCTACCTGGTCAAGCTCGATGAGAGTCATCCCTGGCTTAACTTCACTCAGAGTTGCCTCCATTACTTTTCTTAATTTTTGACCATTATCTTCCATTATTTTTATCTCTTTTTCGCTGAGAATAGGTATCATTTTTTAATTCGCTCAAGAATATCCTGGTGAATCTCATCTATCGATCTTTCGCCATCAATTTCTTCTAAAATTCCCTGCTGACGAACAGATTCAACCAAAGGTCTGGTCAGTTGATAATAAGTCTGCAGTCTCTTCTTAATAATCTCTGGTGCGTCATCCTTCCGCTGGATTAACTTTTTCTGACACTGATCACAAAGTTCATCTTTTTTAGGCGGCTTGGTGACCAGATTAAACTCAAAATCACACTGGAGACAAATTCGGCGCGCCGATAATCTTCTAATGCTTTCTTCCTCACTTACTTTCAAATAAATTACCTGGTCAATCCCTGACCCTTTTTCAGTTAAGACCTTTTGAAGATCTTGATATTGATTAAGGGTCCGAGGGAAACCATCAAAAATGATTCCTTGCTCTAGTCTATCTTTGTTAATCCAACCTTTGACAATCTCCACCACCATTTTGTCAGGCATGTATTTTCCCTCTTGGTGAATTATCCGATCAATCTCTCGACCGAGAGTGTCTTCTTCTCGAGCTTTTTCTCTCAAAATATCACCTGATTCAAAATATTGAAGATTAAGTTTCTTAACGATCAACTTTGCCTGAGTGCCCTTACCTGAACCTGGTGGTCCTAAAAAAATAATCTTCATTTCAAAAACCCTTCATAACTCCGCATAATCATCTGGGCTTCTAGCTGCTTAACGGTCTCTAAAACGACAGAGACGACAATTAAAATTCCGGTGCCGCCAATGGTTAAGGTAGCAATTCCGGTTAGATTCTGGGCAATTGAAGGGAGGATGGCGACTAAACCCAGAAAAACCGCTCCCGCCAAAGTAATCCGAGTCAAGATGAAATTAAGATAATCAGTCGTTGGTCTTCCTGGTCGAATTCCGGGAATAAAACCACCATGCTTCCGAATCTCCTCAGCAATCTTCTCAGGATTGAAAACGACAGCGGTATAAAAATAGGTAAAGCCAACCACCAAAAAGAAATAGACAAGATTATAAATTAGACTGCCCGGATTAAAACTGTCGGCGAAAAATTTGGCGATCGCGGCTATTTGAGGTTGGGGGACCTGTTCAAGAAAACGACCGAACATCGAGGGTAGAAGAACAAGAGAAATAGCAAAGATTATAGGAATTACCCCTGCCTGATTAATTCGGAGAGGAAGATAGGTCGGCTGTCCTCCGTAAATGCGCCCCCCTCGAATCCTTTTGGCGTATTCGATTCTAACCTGTCGGCTGGCTTCATTGACGACGGTAATCGCCCCCACCACTGCCAACGCCATCGAGACAAAGATAATCAAATTGAAAACATTGTTCGCTTCTGCAGTGACCAAAGTCTGACCAATTGAGACCGGAAAGCGACCAACAATCCCCGCAAAAATTATCAAAGAAATACCATTGCCAATCCCATGTTCAGAAATAAGCTCACCCAGCCACATCAGAAAAAGACAGCCAGCGGTCATTGTCGCCACTAAAGCAATAAGATTCTGGAGCGGCAGGGGTGAGATAATTCCCTGATTTTTCAGGAGGGCATACATTCCCAATGACTGCAGGATCGCCAAAGGCACGGTTACCATCCGAGTATACTGATTAATCTTTTCCCGACCCGCTTCACCCTCTTTTTGAAGCTCCTCGAGCCAAGGGAAAACCATGGTTAAGAGCTGAAAAATAATGGAGGCATTAATGTAGGGATTAAGTCCTAAAGCAATGACAGAAAAGTTAGCTAAAGTACCGCCGGAGAAGATATCGAGTAAGCCAAGAAATTGGTTTTGGTTAAATAAGTTCCTCAAGGCAACTAAATTAACTCCGGGAACAGGAATATGAGCCGCCAATCGGAAAACAAGAAAAATAAATAAGGTAAAAATTAACTTTTTCCTGAGATCAGGTATTTTAAAGGCATTGCTGATAACTGAAATCAGTTTATTATCGAGAAATCGACTTTCTTGAGTCATTGGTCAACACCTTTCCGCCTGCCTTCTCAATCTTCTTCTTCGCTCCTTGAGAAACAGGCAAACCAACAGTTAAAGGATGATCAATTTTACCTTCTCCTAAAATCTTCACTTTAAAGTTCTTGCCTTCATTTGGATCGATAATCCCATGTTTCCCTAAAGTTTCGATCGTCACTTGAGAATTTTTCGGTAAGAGATTAAGGTATTTCAGGTTGATAATAATCGTCTTTGGCTTTCTTGACTTGAGTTTACCCTTGCCCCTTAATAAGGGCAATCTTTTGAGGAGTGACTTCCTTGTTTTGGTGCCAGCAAAACCTAATTTAACCTTACTGCGTGCTTTTTGTCCCTTGGCGCCTCGGCCCGACGTATGGCCACCTTTACCCGAACCATAACCCCGACCAACTCTTTTCTTAGCTTTGGTCGTTGTTTTTGGTAATTGATTTAATTTAGTCATTTCTTTCGTTAATTATTTTTTCTTAATTGCTCTAGTGCCTTAAGAGTAGCATAAACATTACTCGCTTTATTCCTTGAGCCAAGAATTTTTGAGCTGATATCCTTAATCCCAGCCGCCTGAACTACGGCTCTCACCGGACCGCCAGCAATCAAGCCACTGCCCGGAGGCGCTGGCTTAAGCAAAATTTTGGCTGCCCCAAATTTTACCCTGACATGATGGGGAATCGTCGTCCCGCTTAGCGGGACAATAATCATGTGTTTTCTAGCATAATTCATTCCTTTACCAATGGCCGAAGCCACATCTTTAGAGCGGCCCAGACCAACACCAACCTTACCATGACGGTTACCAACAACAGTCAGAGCGGTAAAAGAAATCTGATTCCCTCCTTTAGTTTTTTTTGAAACTCGATTAATCTGAACGACTTTCTCATCGAATTCGTATTCTTCTTGATCTTTGATTGGTTTCTTATCTATCATATTAAAACTCTAACCCTCCTTCTCTCGCTCCCTCAGCTAAAGCCCTTACTCGACCATGATATTTATAGGAACGGCGATCAAAAGCCACTTGTTTAATTTTCTTTTCTAAAGCCATCTTCGCCAAAAGTTTACCTGTTTCTCGGGCCCTATCCAAACGAGATTTTTCCTTTAAATCTTTATCATTAACCGTAAAAAGGGTTTTCCCCTGAGGATCAACAAGCTGTCCATAAATGTACTTATTGGAGCGAAAGACAACAATTCTTGGTCTTTTTTCCATCTTAACCTCCTCCTCCCGCTGTCCCCATTTTGGCGGCTTTACCTGGTTTAAGTTTAATCTTCTCTCCGAAATAGCGGATTCCTTTACCTTTGTAAGCATCCGGAGGTTTAATCGCCCGGATTTTAGCCGCTTCCCGACCGACCAAAGCTTTATCAATTCCCAACACTTTAATTAAATTCTTCTCCAGTTGAACTTCAATCCCCTCAGGGAGAGTCACCTCAACTGGATGAGAAAATCCCAAAGATAAAATCAATTTTTCTCCTTCCATCTTGGCTCGAAAACCAGTCCCCTGAATCTCTAAGACTTTAGTCCAACCCTCTTTCACCCCTTGAATCATATTGACAATAAGCTGGCGGAGAGTACCATGATTAGCCCTCGTCTGTTTATCTTCCTTAAGACGGCTGAGAATCATCTCTCTCTCTCTAATCTCAGCCTTAATTCTCGGGGCAAGTTTCAATTCCAGCTTGCCCTTAGGTCCTACCACACTCACTAAACCCTCTTTGAGTGAGACCTCAATCCCCTCTGGTATTATAACTGGTTGTTTACCAATTCTTGACATTTTATTACCAAACCCGACAAATAATTTCTCCCCCTTGATTATTTTTTCTCGCCTCATCAAGGGTCAATAAACCTTGATTGGTGGAAATAATCATTATCCCTAATCCGGGCAAGACTCTCTTAAGTTTTTTAACATCGGCATAAACTCTCAAGCCAGGCTTAGAGATTCTTTTGACCTTTTCCAACACTGGTTTTCTCGCCACATATTTCAGTTCTAAAATAAGCGTCTTTTTTATCTTTTGCTTATTCAACTCGACTTTTAAATCCTTCAGGAAGCCATGTTTTATTAAAACCTTCCCCAATTCCTCCTTTAAGCAAGAATGGGGCAAAGCCACCTCTTTATGTTTGGCTAAATAACCATTTTGAATTCTGATAATCATGTCTCCAATAGGATCAGTCATTTTACCAACTCGCTTTCTTAACTCCAGGCAATTCTCCTTTATGAGCTAACTCCCGGAAACAAATCCGGCAGAGACCAAAAAACCGGAGGAAACCCCTCGGCCGACCACAAAGCTGGCAGCGATTACGATACCTCACTTCGTGCTTCATTTTTTTGAGATTTAGCTGTTTAACAACTTTTGATTTTTTGGCCATTTTACTCCTTTTCGAATCGCGCTCCCATCAATTCTAATAACTTCATTGCTTTTTCGTCAGACTGAGTATCGGTGACAATCGTCATCTCCAATCCCCTTATCTCTTTGATTTGGGCATAGTCTAATTCAGGAAAAACCAACTGCTCTTCAAGGCCAATGGTGTAATTGCCCTGACCATCAAAGCTTTTTCGACTGAGACCTTTAAAATCCTTTACCTGAGGTAAAACCAAATTGAAAAGTCTATCAAGAAAAGCATACATCTTCTTTTTTCTTAAAGTCACCTTAAGACCTATTACCGCTCCCTTAATTAATTTAAAACCAGCAATTGATTTTTTCGCCTTGGTCGGAATCGGTTTTTGGCCGGTAATCAAAGCGATTTCCTGGCTGACCTGGTCAATCAAATCTTTTTTCTGAGCCGCTTCTTTTAAACCAACATTAATCACCAACTTAACCACTTTGGGAGCGGCCATCAAGTTTTCCAATTTGAATTCCTTGACTAAGGCAGGGCTTATTTTCTTTAAATAGTCTTGATAAAGTCTTGACATCTAAATTATTTCCTGACAACGCCGACAAATTCTCTGTTTGGTTTTTTCTCCCAAGCGATAGCCAACGCGAGTCGGCCTTTTGCATTTGGAGCAGATTAAAGCCACCTTAGAAATTTCAATCGGTTTGGCAATATCAATAATTCCCCCCTGATTTTGACCTTTAGCCCGGGCATGTTTCTTATAAATATTCACTCCCGGAATTAAAACCTGATTCTTACTGGAAAACACTTTTTCGATTTTTCCCTTTCTTCCCTTATCTTTACCTCTCATAATTTGAACTTTATCGTTTTTTTTAAGTTTCATATTTATACAGTCTCCTGTGCCATTGAGGCAATCTTCTTATAACCCAACTCTTTGATTTCTCTGGCAATTGGTCCAAAAATCCGGGTCGCTTTGGGATTGCCGTCCTTACCGATAATCACGGCCGCATTATCATCAAACCGGACGTAGGAACCATCTGGCCGCGATTTCTCCTTCCTAGTTCTCACAATTAAAGCTTGGACCACTTGTCCTTTTTTAAATAAACTCTGAGGATCAGCTTCTTTAATGGAAGCCACAACAATATCGCCGATGCCGCCGAATCTCTTTTTCGAACCGCCTAAAACCATAATTACCTGTAAAAGGCGGGCACCACTATTGTCTGCTGGTTTTAACCTACTTCTTAACTGAATCATCTTTGCTCCTTTCAATTATTTTCCAGTATTTAGTTTTAGAAATCGGTTTGGTTTCTCCAAAAATTACCCTTTCACCCTCTTTCACACCCATTTCATCATGAACATAATACTTTTTCTTAATCTTTACTCTTTTCCCATAAATCGGATGGACTCGGTAATGTTCCACCTCAACCACAACTGTTTTATCCATTTTAGTCGAGAGAGCTTTTCCTTTAAACTTTTTCATCTTCCTCCTTAGCTTCTTCAAGAAACTCTTTTTCTTTCAAAATCGTCATGATTCTAGCCAAATCATCTCTTTTTTTCCCTATTATCTTAACGTCTTTTGTTTTTTCTCTTCCCTCTGACATTCTTAAATCGATTAACTCTTTTCTTGTTTGAATTAATTTTTCTCGTAATTCCTGAACGCTCAACTGATGGAGTTTCTCAACATCTTTTCTTTTCATTTCTCCTCCTTAGTGACTATTTTCGTCCTAAAAGGTAATTTATGAGAGGCACGACGTAGAGCTTCCTCAGCTATCTCTTGAGAAACTCCAGCTAATTCAAAAATCATTCTTCCTGGTTTAACCACACAGACATACCCCTTAACATCGCCTTTACCTGTACCCATCCTCACCCCTTGAGCTTTTTGAGTAATCGGCTTATCAGGAAAAACCCTTATCCAAACCTTGCCTCCTCTTTTCGTATAATGAGTAATTGCTTTTCTCGCCGCTTCGATTTGGTTCTGCGTTAACCAAGCTCTACCAAGAGCTTTTAAACCATGATCACCAAAATCCAGCTTCGAGCCTCGAATTGAATTACCACGCATTTTGCCGCGAAACTTTTTTCGATATTTCTCTTTTCTCGGTTGCAACATCGCTATAATTAATCTTTCTCCTCCCTATAAATCCAAACCTTAATCCCTACATAACCAGAACGGGTCATAGAGGGAAGTTCTGCATAATCGATATCGGCTCTCAGGGTAGAAAGAGGAATTTTCCCCTGATGGTACTTCTCAGTTCGGGCAATCTCGGCGCCGGCGATTCTACCGGAAAGAACGATTTTAACCCCCTTGGCCCCAGCGGCCATTACCCGCTCTATTGTTCTTTTAATCACTCTGCGGTGGGGCAAGCGTCGCTCAAGCTCATTGGAAATTCGACTGGCTACCAACTGAGCGGAAAGGTCTGGTTCTTTAACCTCCACCACTTCGATTTGTAAATTCTTACCTGGCTCAGGGAGAGAAATTAAAGGAATAATCGCTTTTTTAAGTTCCTCCAAGCCAGTGCCTCCTCGACCAATAACCACTCCTGGTCGAGTGACAAAAAGAGTGATTTTCATCTGGTGAATGAGGCGTTCAATCTCCGCTCTTACCAAACCAGCAATTTTGAGTCTTTCATTAAGATATTGGCGAATTTTGTAATCTTCGAGAACGTTTTGGGAATAACGGCCTTTTTGCCCAAACCAACGAGAACTCCAAGTTTTGCTTACGCCAATTCGAAAAGCAATAGGATTAACTTTTTGTCCCATCTTTTTTATTTCCTTTCTCTTCCTTGCCCTCCATAGCCTTGGCGAAGGAGGGTTCTTCCTTTGTCTCCAAAATTACTCTTATGTGGCTTGTTCTTTTCAGTCTTGGTACGGCTCGTCCGCGCGCCGCTGGTCGCCAGCGTTTATAAGTCGGACCTTCCTCAATCAAGATATTCTTAATCATTAAATTTTTTTCCTCTAATTTAAGATTGTTGACCGCGTTGGCAACTGCCTGTTTAATCGTTTTTATCAAAGGGATAGTCGCCCGCTTAGTTGACTGCTCTAAAGCCGTAATCGCCCTTTCCGGCGGAAAACCTTTAGCTAAAGGAACCACCAACCGCAGTTTTCTGGCTGAGGTTCGAATATAACTTGATTTAGCCATAATTTCCATCTTTATGTTTTCTCCAAAATCCTCTTGACCACTCGGCCATGACCCCGAAAAGTTCGCGTCGGGGCAAATTCGCCTAGACGATGACCGACCATCGATTCATCCACAAAAATCTCTTTAAAATCTTTACCCGTGTGAACCAGAAAATAATGACTCACAAATTCAGGCGGAATTTGGGAAGCCCTGGCCCAAGTTTTAATTGGCTCTTTTTTCTTATCATCCACCTTTTTTTGAGCCATGACTTTCTTCAATAGTTTCTGGTCGATATAGGGTCCTTTTTTAGAACTTCGACTCATCTCACTTTCTCCTTTTCACTATCCACTTATCGCTGTACTTATTTTTCTTTCTTGTTTTTTTTCCTAAAGTCTTCTTTCCCCAAGGTGACTTAGGGCTAGGCATACCAATGCTTGATTTCCCCTCACCGCCACCATGAGGATGAGAGCCTGGATGCTGAGCGATTCCCCGAACTGAGGGCCTAATCCCCAACCATCTTTTTGCTCCTGCCTTACCTAACTTTTTCTTTTTTAATCCAGGATTGCTCACCTGACCAATCGTCGCCCGACATTCAAGGGAGACTTTCCTTACTTCGCCTGAGGGCAATTTCACCTGAGCCAGACCTCCCTCTTTAACCATAATCGAGGCGGTCGTACCCGCACCTCGGACAATTTGGCCACCTTTACCTGGTCGAAGCTCTAAATTGTAAATTTGCATCCCAATTGGTATCCTCTCTAAAGGCAGGCGGTTACCTCTTTCCAGTTCTGCCTCTGGAGAAGAAACGATTTCATCACCCTCAGCCATACCTTGAGCAGCTAAAAGATAGCTCTTTTCTCCGTCTTGATAAACAACAAGGGCGATATCCGCACCTCGATTAGGATCATATTCAATCGAGGCCACTTTGCCAAGGACGCCAATTTTGTCTCTTTTAAAATCTAAATCTCTTACCCTACGTTTATGACCCCCGCCGCGATGGCGAACGGCTATCTGGCCTGAAGAGCTTCGACCCGACTGTTGTTTTTTGGACCAGGTTAATCTTTTTTCACTGGCAGAGGTCATTTCTTCTTCGCCTCCTTTTTACCCTCCGTAGCCTTGGCAGAGGAGGGCTTCTCCTTTTCTCCAGGGACTGTAAAAATATCAATTTTTTGGCCAGAAGCTAGCTGAACAACCGCTTTTTTCCAGTTGCTCAGACGAGCTTGTTTCCTCTTTTTGCCGAATCTTCTCATTTTTCCACTAACATTAATCGTTCTCACGGAAACAGCCTCAACGCCAAAAGCATGGTTAACGGCTTTCTTGACTTCTGTCTTGGTGGCTCTTTTATCAACTTTAAAAATATATTTACCTAAGATCGACTGGTTTAAAGCTTTCTCTGTGATAATTGGTTTTTTGAGAACATCAGCTAAATTCATGGATTAATCCTTTCTTCAATTTTTTTGATTGCTTCCTTGTTAAGTAAAACTAAATCATTATTTAAAATCTGGTAAGTATTGACGTTTTGGGCAAGAGTAATTTCTAAATTCGGAATATTCCTGCCTGCCTGAAAAACTTTTTCCATTTTCTCTGAGACAATAATAAGAAATTTTGGCGTTTTCTTGGTTATTTTTTCTTTCTTGGTGAGAAGTTTTAAGAAATCAGCCATTTCTTTGGTTTTACCCTCAATCTTTTCTAAGCCGGTAATGACTCTAATCTCTTTCTCTTGAGCCTTGATGGAAAGCGCCACTGCTAAAGCTTTAGCTTTCATTTTCTTGGGCAATCTCTTCTTGAAATTAGCTTCACCACTAGGTCCATGAGCAACACCGCCGCCAACAAAAATCGGGGCATAACGGTCACCATGACGCGCCCGACCAGTGCCTTTTTGACGCCAAATTTTTATCCTTGAGCCTCGAACCTCGCCTCGAGTTTTAGTCTTTGCTCCCGCCTTTCTTTGATTAGACAAATGAACTCGGACTGCCTGAGCAAGTAATTGAGGATTATCCTCCAACCCAAAAGCAGTTTTGGGTAAACTCATCTTACTCGTGCTTTTTCCTTGTAAATTATAAATATTAGTCAGCATTTTCCTCCTTACCCTCCGTAGCCTCGGCGGAAGAGGATTCTTTAGATTCAACTTTCACCAAAGGCTTGCCTTCTTTGACTTTCCTAATCATTAATAAACCACCTCTTGGTCCGGGTACTAAACCTTTAATCAAGAGAAGGCTTTCCTTGGGTTCAACCGCAAAAACTTCTAAATTTTTAACTGTTGTTTTTTGATTGCCCAGCCGGCCGGCCATTTTCTTGCCTTTCCAAACTCGGCCAGGAGTAGTTCCCGCTCCGATTGAACCAGGCGCTCGTTCTCGATCAGATTGACCATGAGTTCGCGGTCCGCCCTTAAAACCCCAGCGCTTGACGACACCCGCAAAACCTTTACCTTTACTGACGCCAATAACGTCAATAATATCTCCTTGTTTGAAAACTCTATCCACCGTCACTATCTCGCCAGGTTCAAAACCAAGCTTTTCTCCAGTTTCTTTAAGCCTGATTTCCTGCAAGAAAAAAGGAGGGGTTTCTATTTTAGCTTTTTTTAAGCGCCCCTCCAGTGGTTTATTGGCTTTTTTCTTCTTACCCAATCCGAGCTGAATCGCCCAATAGCCATCCTTATCCTTAGTCTTAATTTGAACCACAGAACAAGGTCCAGCCTGAATCCGGGTGACCGGAATTCTCTCACCCTGGCTGGTAAACTTCTGGGTTTGATCAATTTTAGTGCCTAAAATACCGTTCAACATGTTTCCTTTTTTGCCATCAAAAAAGTGCCAGGAGGCACTCATAAGACAGAATATGCCAATTCGAACTTAAGTTCTCAATCTCACCTCCATGTTAATGGGGAAATTATATAAGAAATACTCCTAGAATGCAACTTTAGGCTAAGTTGTGGATAACCCGAGGTTACATCTTTATTTCGATGTTGACACCTGCGGGTAAATCGAGGTGCTGGAGAGAGTCAATGGTTCGGGTCGTTGGTTCAAGGATATCAATCAGTCTTTTATGAGTCAAAATCTCGAAGTGTTCGCGGGCATTTTTATTAACAAAAGGACTGGCATTAACGGGAATCAGTTTTCTTCTTGTCGGTAAAGGGATTGGACCGGAGATTTTCGCACCTGAAGCAATGACGGCTTCAATAATTTTCCCAGCCGCCTCGTCTATCACTCGGTAATCGTATGATTTTAAACGTACTCTGATGCGACCCTTCACTTGATTATCTTACTAATCGCTCCCGCGCCGACGGTATGACCACCTTCTCGAATAGCAAATCTCTGGCCTTCTTCCATCGCCACTGGTTGAATTAGTTTCACATTCATTTTCGCATTATCGCCGGGCATAACCATTTCCACTCCTTTAGGCAAGGTCACTTCCCCAGTGACGTCAGTCGTTCGGATGTAGAATTGAGGTCGATAACCACTAAAGAAAGGTGTGTGTCGACCTCCCTCATCCTTAGTGAGAATATAAACTTCAGCTTCGAACTCAGTGTGAGGCTCAATCGTCCCTGGTTTAGCTAAAATTTGTCCTCTTTCAACATCATCCTTCTCAATTCCCCGAAGAAGAATACCCACGTTGTCGCCCGCACGGGTTTCATCTAAAGACTTCCTGAACATTTCAATACCAGTGACTACGGTTTTCTTCGTTTCTTTGATTCCCACCATTTCCACTTCCTCGTTGAGCTTAAGAGTACCTCGGTCGACTCGGCCAGTAACCACTGTTCCTCGTCCCTTAATCGAGAAAACATCTTCAACCGGCATTAGGAAAGGCTTTTCTGTGTCTCTTTCTGGTGTGGGAATATATTCATCCACCGCTTTCATCAGCTCTATAATTTGTTTTTGGGCTTCTGCCTCACCCTCAAGCGCTTTTAGAGCACTGCCGCGGACAATGGGAATCTTATCACCTGGAAACTTATACTTTGTTAAAAGTTCGCGGATTTCCATCTCTACTAAGTCTATTAACTCGGGGTCATCAACCATATCCGTTTTATTGAGAAAAACGACCATCGCCGGGACGTTCACTTGGCGAGCAAGAAGAATATGCTCTCGAGTTTGAGGCATCGGGCCATCAGCAGCAGAAACAACCAAAATGGCACCATCCATTTGGGCGGCTCCAGTAATCATGTTCTTGACAAAGTCAGCGTGACCCGGACAGTCGATATGGGCGTAGTGACGCTTGTCGGTCTCGTACTCCGAATGGTGGATGTTAATCGTTACTCCTCGTTCTTTTTCTTCTGGAGCATTTTCAATTTCGTAGAAATCAAGGGCTTTCGTCGGGTTATCAGGCTGTTTAGAAAGTGCTTGAGTAATCGCCGCCGTTAAAGTCGTCTTACCATGATCAACGTGACCAATTGTCCCAATGTTAATATGGGGCTTGGTTCGCTCAAATTTCTTTTTCGATTTTTCTTCAGCCATTTTTCAAAAAAAAGATACGAGTCTGACTCGATCAAAAACAATTTTACCAGATTTGCTTAGAATGTCAAGACTTAGATGGTTGCGGTTTTCGCTGGGCCACAATTGTTTCCTGAATATTCTTCGGCATTTCTTCGTAGTGAGAAGGCTCCATATAGTAAGTCGCTCTTCCCTGAGTTAAGGAGCGTAAAATCGTCGCGTAACCCGGAATCTCGGCAAGAGGCACAGAAGCCGTGATTATCCTCACCTTACCTCGAACCTCACTTCCTTGAATCTGGGCGCGCTTGGATGATAAATCGCCAATGACCTGGCCCATGAATTCGTCAGGGGTGGTCACCTCAACTTTCATAATTGGCTCTAATAAAATCAATTCTGCTCTTTTGGTGGCGTCTTGAAAAGCCATCGAACCGGCAATTTTAAAGGCAATATCAGAAGAATCAACTTCGTGGAAACTACCATCATAAACCGCCACTTTAATATCGGTCACCGGATAACCAGCCAAAACTCCTTTTTCCCCGGCTTCTTTAACTCCTTTTTCCACTGAGGGAATATATTCTGAGGGAATAGACGCCCCCCTAATCTCGGATTTAAACTCAAAACCCTGACCTCTTTCCCTCGGTTCAACTCGCAGGAGACAATGGCCGTATTGACCCCGACCACCGGTTTGGCGAATATACTTTCCTTCCCCTTCAGCGATTTTCTTGATCGTTTCTTTATAAGCAACCATCGGTTTACCGGTGTCCGCTTCCACTCCAAATTCTCGTTTCATTCGGTCAACAATAATTTCCAGATGGAGCTCGCCCATACCAGAAATAATCGTCTGACCAGTTTCAGGGTCAGATTTAATCTGAAAAGTAGGGTCTTCCTCAGAAAGTTTGTTGAGGGCTAAACCCAGTTTTTCTTGGTCAGCTTTAGTCTTAGGCTCAATCGCTAGGGAAATCACTGGTTCGGGAAAGCGAATCGCTTCCAAAACAATCGGCTGGTCAGCTTGGCAAAGGGTGTCACCAGTCGCGGTTTTGGTTAAGCCAATGACGGCCACAATTTCGCCGGCGGTGGCTTCTTTAATCTCTTCTCGCTTATTAGCATGCATCAAAAGCAATCGACCAGCTCTTTCACTTTTATCTCTGGTTGAATTAAGAATATTTGAGCCAGACTTGAGAGTGCCTGAGTAAATTCTTAAATAAGTCAACTTGCCAACATGAGGATCAGTCTGGATCTTAAACGCTAAAGACGCGAAAGGGGCATCGTTTTTCGGTTCCCGCTTCTCTGTTATTTGGGTTTTGGGGTTGATGCCCTCAACTGGAGGCACTTCTAAGGGTGAGGGAAGAAAGTCAATAACACCGTCCAAAAGGGGTTGGACCCCCTTGTTTCTTAAAGAAGAACCAGGGTAAGTGGGCACCATTTGACCGCTAATCGTCGCTCGACGAAGCACTTTCTTCATCTCCTCAAGCGACGGCTCCTGACCATTGAGGTATTTTTCTAAAAGACTCTCGTCCTGACCGCAAATATCTTCAATTAACTGATAACGATATTCATCAAACTGCTTTCTCAACTCCTCAGGAATTTCTTTCTCTTCGAACTTCTCACCCATCCCTTTTTCTGGCCAAACTAAAGCTTTTTTCTCTAAAACCAAAACAATACCTTTAAAATCCTGCTCCTTGCCAATAGGGAGAGCCATCACTGCTGGCCGGGCCCCGAGGCGTTCCTTAATCATCCCCAAGGTTCTTTCGAAATCAGCGCCGAGTTTATCCATCTTGTTGAGAAAAACGAGGCGAGGGACATGATAACGATCGGCCTGATGCCAGACTGTTTCTGACTGGGATTGGACTCCTTCTTCGGCATCGAAAACAACCACGCCGCCATCCAGAACCCTTAAGGAACGTTCTACCTCAGCGGTAAAATCAACGTGACCAGGGGTATCAATGATATTCACTCGGCAATCCCGCCAGAAAGCGGTCGTCGCCGCCGACATGATGGTAATTCCTCGCTCTCTTTCCTGGTCCATCCAGTCCATTTGGGTGGTACCTTCATCGATATCGCCGATTTTATAGGTTCGACCGGTGTAATAGAGAATCCGCTCAGTCGTTGTCGTTTTGCCAGCATCAATGTGGGCAATAATGCCGATATTCCGCACCTTCTCGATGGGCACTTTACGTTTTTGAACTGTTTCGCTTTGTTCAGCCATAATAATATTTTAACACTTATTTGATATAAGCATAGCTTGTTTCTCGCAAGCGCTCGAAATAAAAAACCGCTTCTATGAAGAAGCAGTTTCTGCCTCGGAAATATTCTAACAGAAACTCAATTCTTATTCAAGAAGGATCGCGTTCTCTTGGCAAATTTTGGCGTAAGTGAGAGCGCTTTTGCGGATGGTTCTTTTTTGAGTCTTATAATCAATCTCTATCAAGCCAAATCGAGGTTTAAAACCAAAAGCCCACTCATAATTATCCATTAGAGTCCAGTGAAGATAGCCCCGAACATCGACTCCTTCTTCGATTGCCTGATGAAGCCATTGGAGGTGATTGAGGATGAAATTTTCGCGATGTTTATCCTGAACATCAGCCACTCCATTTTCAGTAATATAAATGGGTAGGTGCCGGTGTTTCAAATCCATCAGAACTTCATAAATCCCTTGGGGGTAAATCGGCCAACCAAGATCCGAGCGTTTTAACATCATTGTTTCTTCTATACTTTTCAAACCAATCTTTTTCAGAAGAAATAAGTCTTTAAGGGAAAAATTGTGGAAAAAATAGTAATTTATTCCCAAAAAATCATGATAATCTCGAGTTAGGAAATAAAAAGAATCATTCGCCAGAAATTTGGCTATTTTTGAAACAATCATTCCTGGCAAATAACCACCAAAAGAGTGAAAGGTAGAAATATTCATCGCCATCCCTACTTGGGCATCCTTTTTAATGTTGTGAATTGATTTATAGGCACTCCTGTGAGTCCTAGCGAGATTAAGATAAACCTGAATCAATTTTAGGAAATTCTTTTTCTGGGGCGGCCAATAACCGCCAAGATAGCTTGAGCCAACATAGACACTTGGTTCATTAATGGTTATCCAAAAATCAACTAAGTCGCCCAAATGGTAAGCCATCCTATCAACATAACGATCGAAATACTTAAGGTTTTCTTTTTCCTCAAAACCACCTTTTTGAGCAAACCAGAGAGGCAGGGTAAAATGAAATAAAGTAACAAAGGTTTTAATTCCTTTATTGTGCAAGCTTTTGAGAACTTCCTGGTAGTGTTGAATAACCTCCTCGTTCCATTTTCCTTCTTCGGGCTCGATTCTTGCCCACTCGATCGATAATCGATGGGCGTTATGGTGGAGTTCTTTGGCCAACCTAAAATCTTCTTCAAAGCGATGATAATGATCGCAGGCAATTCCTGAAGGTTCAGTTCCACCGCCCCCTTTTTCCCATTCCCACCAGTCGCTATGAATGTTATTGCCTTCAACTTGGTGAGCCGCCGTTGCCGCTCCCCAAAGAAAATTTTTCGGGAAAACTAGTTTTTGTTTTTTGCTGGCCTTTTTCACTTAAAGAAATCATATCAGAACTTCGACTTTGCTTTCAATAGAAAGAAGCAAGAGAAAGTTAATTACCCCTTACATCACCAAATCGGAAAAATGGAGCTTTTTTAAATAAAACAAGGCAAATAATATTAATCACTCCTTTAAGACAGTAAATCGCTCCGCTTAAGCCTTGAAAATGGCGACTAGAAGACACTACCGGGTTATCCCAAAGAAAAACCGTTTTTCCCTCTTTTCTCGCCCTTAGACAAAAATCAACATCAGTATCGAAGTTTACCTCTTCCCTAAAACCGCTGATTTTATGATAAACCTTTTTTCTAATAGCGAGGTTAAACCCCGGACCAAATCCTAAAAACCAACAGCCTAGATTCCAAACTGGTTCAATCAAAATACTTAAAAAATTCTTAGGTTCAAAAATTGCTTTTCCGCCAAGATAAACGACTTGTGGATTTTGTTGAAATGCCTGGTAAATCTTCTCCAACCAGTCTCTGGTAACTAGGGTGTCGGCGTCGGTGATGGCAATAATCTCTCCTTCTGCTTGTGAACATCCCTTTCTCAGAGCAAAAACATATCCCTGTTTCTTTTCAGAAAAAACTTTAATCCCTATTTCCCTGACGATTTGGGCAGTTCTGTCGGTAGAATTATTGTCGACAACGATAATTTCATAGTCTTTTTGGGGAAAAGTTTGGTTTTTGAGAGCAGTAAGACACTGACCAATGGAATTTTCCTCATTATAAGTAGGTACAACAACAGAAATGAGGGTTGATTTTTTCACCTGATATCCGCTACGATCAAAAAAAGCTACTTACTTCTTTACTAATTCTTTTCCTATCTCAATTGCCTTTAAAGCATGCTCATAACAGAAAAGACGACGCTCTGGGATTGGATTCCAACCGCGACCATCACTATTTTCTGCTAAAAGCAAGTGGTGCCAACCTTCTTCGACTTTCTTGGAATCTTCGGCACGAATTAGATAAGACCGAGCTTCATCACAAAGAGCATTAAGTTTTTTATCATCGGGATCCTTATCCCAAACTTTTAATGACCTGTCTGGCGCCCAACTACCAGTTCTTAAATAAACCTTTTTCTTGGGTGGATTTTTTTCAAAATAATCAGTCGGGGTGAGTAATTTAATATCCTCTTCATTCGTTGCCCAACTAACAAAATCTAAGAATTGTTCTACCGGAATAGAAACGGGTTTTTTTTCTCTAAAACCAATGATTTCGAAATCACTGCCAAAGGGGATGACTAAACCTTTAACTTTTTCTGATTGGGCCATTCTTTTAAGTCTTTTTTTGAGGCGATTCGGACTGAAAAGCCAACGGAAAGCTTTAGGAGCAGCGAGGCTGGTACCAAAATAATTGGGGGTCCAGATCTGTTTCATCAAAACCGCCATCATTTCCGCTCCGGCACCTTGAATGATAATCGGCTCATGATCTGGGTTATTAATATCATGATAAAATTTGATTGCCAAGCTTGGGAGACTAGCTATTTGCTTGAAAATTGAAGCGGTGAGAAAACTCATTCCTCTCTCGGTAAAAGCAACAGGTCTTTTTTCAATTGAAACTGATTCGCCAGCACCAGTCTGGGATAAAACTAGATGATCATAATCAATTAATGTCCAGGAAAAGCCGAACTTCTTTAGAAGTGGAGCCAAATCAGGACTCCAAGCTGCTTCGGGCAGGAAAAAACCTCTAGGGTCTTTTACATGTAAAAGACGATCTAGAAGTTCTAGATGTCTTTCAATATGAAGATTAGCATCAATTTCTGGAATAAGGGGTAAAATCGGCTGAGAATAAGCAAACCCTAAAAGCTCGAATTGTCCGCTATCAACTCCCTTTTTAATCAACTCTATAACCTCAGGGAATTCTTTTTCAAGGATTTCAAGAGTAACCCCAGTGAAGTTAAAAGCGAGTCTTACCTTAGGAATTTTTAAAAGACCTTTAAGTGTGGGTAGATAGCTTTCCTTGACGACTCTAGGAATCTGGGCAATAGGAATCTCGGCGTACTGTAAGTTGGCATGAAGAACTAAAGATATGTTTAGCATGTTTATTTTCCTAATAAGCTTAGGACTATTTTAATAAATTTCCTCGTTTTTGTCACAATCAAAAAATAAAGAAGACTAGATTACTCCTCCATTAAGCCCTGAATCATGAATTCGAGGATGTCTTCACGGGTGATAAGATAGATGCCGTATTTGCCGCTTAATTTGATCGCCGGAAGTTTTTTGTCTCGAATCCAACGACGAATGGTACCGGGGTGTTTTTTGAGCATTTTGGCAGTTTCTTTAACCGTAAGAATATTCTTAAGTTTTGGTTTCGCCATGACTTAATTATAACATAATTTAGCCTCAAAAGCGAGTTATTTTTGTGGATAAATCCCGCGGACTATTTCCGGAATTGATTTCTTAAACAACCAACGGGGTGTCTTCTCGCAATATTTTTCATACTCCTTCCCAAATCTTTTTCTAAGTTCAGGCTCCTCTTTTCTGACGACATAGAGATGAAAAGAAAGAACAAAAAGCAAAAAATAGAAAAATAATAAAAGGTGACCAAGATAAAGAAATTCGCCAAAAACAATGAAAAATGTCCCTAAAAACATCGGGTTTCTCGAAAATTGATATAACCCCTTAGTGATTAAGCTCTTTGGGGGGTCAAACGGCACTGGTGTACCTCCTCCAATTTTTTTAATTAATCTGAAACAATCAAAAAGAACCACTATTCCTATCAAAACTAAGAGTTGGCCGATGGTTTTTCCGGCTCCAAAGTCAAAAACAGGTAAATTAAAACGATTATTTAAATGGACAAACGAAAGAGGAAAAACAATCATGAAGAGAACAACAAAGATGGAGCTAAAGAGAATTGATTTTATTTTCACAAGCTTATTTTAGCAAATTCCAAAAATCCCATCAGTTAACACCGGTAAATTCGCACGAATTAGCCTATATGAAAGTGATAACTCAGGAAATGAAGAATTTCTTAGGAAGCTTATCTAAAATCCTATGATCAAACTTTCCAAATTCTTCTTCAGCCTTGGAAATCGGATCAATCTTCGCCCGACTTAGATCCCTGCCAATTAACTTGGTGGCTATATTATCAACCTCAGCAGAATTTCGGCCCCCGACCACCACTCCCCAATTCTCAACGATTTCATGGTTGGGCTTATGAAATTCTTTTAAAACCGTAAAAATTCCTTCCACCATAAAACAACAATTAAATAAGGCTCGATAAATCTTATTAATGTCAACAATATTCTGCGATAAATCTTGATCATCATCGCCATGATATAATGGCCAGCGGGTTGGAGCAGGAATTAAACCAAACAAATTCTTAGTCGAAAGGGTAACTTCCCAATCTGTATAAGCTTTAGCATGGGCGAAACTTAAGAACTGACTCCCTTTCATGTCGAAAAGTATTTGAGGGACAAACGAAAGAAGCTCCTTCCGCACAATAGGAGAGAATTTCGCCCCGACAAGATCTTTAACTTTGCTCGAGCTAACGCATCTCTTTGACCAGTATTCATTGGTAATGTTTATATAATCAACTTTATATTTCTTGAGAATTCTACTGATCCCACTATGCTCGAGGAACCATTTGTCTTGCTTTTTGAAATGATTCCAATGTTTCTTTCCTTCCTTAAGAGTACCTTCGGTGGAGCTAAAATAATCTTCCCTACTTTCTAATTGTTTTTTTGTTCTCCAAAAAGAATAGCTTTCGACAATTTTTTTGGGCCCTTGGACTGCCTTAAACAAAAGCTCGAGGGCCTTGGCATCGTTATATTCTCCATGGCGGGGAGCAATCCAATTCGGTTTGATTATTAAGGGTTTATTCTCTAAACCCAGGCTTTTTACAAACCGATTCATATCGACCTGGTTCTTTATTTTCGCAATCGGAGTTGAACCAATTTTTTTATTCATTTTTGTTTTCCACCCTCCTTGATGAAGTTTCTGGTAAAAATCCGCGACTCTTCTTTGTTATAAACTTTAAGAATTTCGATTTCAAGATGGGTTTTATTCTTTTCTAAAGTCAGTTTTCTGATTACCACCTTACCGTAATAAACGTATTTTTCATCACAAATATCAACAGGAATATTGATGGGATATAACCTTTCGCCTGTCTTGATCACTCCGTACTTCTCGCCCTTTTTAATCTTAGAAAGGTCAAAAGCCTGCTTGGGAATTTTGAGAAGAGAATTTATTTCCAAATGATATCCCATTTCAACTAGATTCTACCACATTTAACATCTTTCTCTTGACATCACGTTAAAATTTATCATAATTATCTTGCCCGGATTATTTCTGGATTAAAACTATTAGAATGAAGGATAACGATAAGCCTTCAGGTTGGAACAATAACCAAAGACTAAATCACAATAAGAACATTATCATTAAATGAAAAAAGAGGAATGCTGTTTACTTTCCCATCTTGACAAATGGGCAAGAGACATTATCATAACAATTAAATTAGATAATTTTGTCCCCCTTATCAGGGGAGGACAAACATGAAAGCAAAAAAAGGCTCCTCTGTCACTAAAAAGGAGGAAAAACCTCCTGGGTGTCAAACTTCTTTAAAGGAGGTTTCTTTTTTTGTTGACAAGGACAAGCCCAACCATCAGTTAAAGATTTCTTACGAAATCAACTCAGACAATTTCAAGCTTAAGATTTCAGACAAACTAGGGTACTCAGTTAATTATCCTCCGGGAGTCTTGTCCGCCCTTAATGAAGGGGATAGAGAAATTTTACTGGACAATTTTGTTTATACCAGAACTATCCCTCTGGCTGTTTTTTGCAACGAACCACTCTGTTTTCAAAGCTCAAAGCCAATTTTTAAAGATTTTGTTGATGATGGCGTAGTCAAAGACCTCCCCCGAATTAGTCAAATAAGTAAAAAAGGATTTAAAGATTTATTATTGAGTTTTAAAGATTCTTTGGGTAATGGGAAAATAGTTTTCCAGAACGGAAAATCAAGAAGAAAGTTGTTAATTCCCCCAAAAACATCAGCCAAATCGGCAGTCTTGGGTCTTTCCTTCGGTAAGGATAGTCTTTTATCTTATGCTTTAGCAAAAGAAATAGGGCTTGAGTGTCACCCTGTTTTTATTAACGACATGGAAAATTATAATTACAACGAATTCAAACATAAGAAAAAAATAGCCCATGCTTTTTCAAAAGAACAAAATCAGCCGGTGTTTCATTTGTCCGATGAAACCGATAATATCTTCCGAACCGAAGAAATAACCAGGAATCAAATGGAAAAAGTTGATAAGTTAGACATGACCAACGCGATGTTGCTTTTCACCATAGAATTAATCCCATTAGCTTATTTCCACCAGGCAAAATACATCTTATTTGGCAATGAAAGAAACTACAGTGACTATTTTTTAAATAGTCAAAAGGCCCGAGTCTATCATGCTTATGACCAAAGTCGAGGCTATCTCAAAAGAAAAAATTACTATTTGAGTCGCCTGACAAATAATATTCGGATTATCAGCCTGATTGAGCCTCTTTATAACCTGGCGGAGATGAAAATCCTAACTCATCGCTACCCCTATCTTTTGAAATACGTCATGTCCTGCTCGGACAGAAGAATTGAAAACAACAAATGGTGTGGTCATTGTGAGGTTTGTGCTGAGATGTTTTTGTATTCGGCTGCCTTTGGGAAGAGTCCTAAAAAAATTGGAATAACCAAAAATCTTTTTGGAAAAGAATATCAATATCTTTATCCACTTTTTGCCGCGGATAAATCTCCTTCGGCAATCTATCAAAATTTTCGGGTCGTTCCTTCGGCCGTAGAGGAACAGTTGTTGGCATTTTTGCTGGCCTACAGAAATGGCCAACAGGGAGAGTTAATAGATTTGTTTAAATCTTCGTATCTAAAATTGGCCGAGAAAAGAGAGAGAAAGTTGCGAAAGAAATTTTTTGGTATTCATCCCACCACTTTGCCCAATGAATTAAAAGAAAAGGTGTTAAGGATTTTCAAAGAAGAACTCCAGGATCTAGCTTAAATTTCTAGGAGAAAGTCCGCTTACCATCTGAAATGAGCGAAGGCCTTATTAGCTTCGGCCATGCGAAGAACATCTTCTTTCTTTTTCACTGCACCGCCAGTGTTGTTAGCGGCATCAATAAGTTCAGCTTGGAGCTTTTCCGCGTAAGTGTGATAGTCTTTTTTGGGCCTTTTTTGGGCAGCTTGAATTAACCATCGGAGCGCCAATGATTCTTGTCTTACTCCCTTGACCGACATCGGCACTTGATAAGCCGCTCCGCCGATTCTTCTCGGTCTTACCTCCATACTTGGTTTGATATTATCCAAAGCTTGTTTAAATACTTGCAACGGGTCTTTTTTATCCTTTTCCTTTATTAATTCAAAAGCTCGATAAACTTGAGTTTGGGCAACACTCTTTTTACCGCTTTTCATTGAGTGGTTTATTAATTTAGCCACCAATTTAGACCCGTAAACAGAATCGGGTAATGCTTCTCTTTTTTTGACTGGACCTCTTCTTGGCATAATAGTAAATTAAAAAATCAAAAATTAAATATCAAAATTAAGATGCTGGAGCGGTGGGAGCCGCTTCTTCCTTAGACGTAACCTGTTCTCCTGCTGGTTTTTCTTCTCCAGCTATTTTCCCACTGGCTGCGGCGGCTCCAGCAGAGGTAACCGCACCTGACTTCTTGGTTCCGTATCTTGACCGAGATTTCTTGCGACCAACCACACCACTGGTATCGTACTTCCCTCGAACAACATGATACTTCACTCCTGGAAGGTCTTTGACCCGACCGCCCCTGATTAAAACAATCGAGTGTTCCGCTAAGTCATGACCTATTCCCGGAATATAAGCGGTGACTTCAATTTTATTCGAAAGTCTTACTCGCGCCACTTTTCTTAAAGCTGAGTTCGGTTTCTTTGGGGCCATGGTTCTCACCAAGGTCACTACCCCTCTTTTAAAGGGGCTCGGTAAAGAATGGGAACGACCAGTCAAGTTGTTGTGTAGCCGTCTTAAGGCTGCCGCCTTGACTTTCTTAGCGGTCTTTTTCCTACCCTTTCTCACTAATTGATTAATAGTTGGCATGATGGGAGAATTTTAGCAAAATTGAGGATTAAACTCAACTTGATAGTTTGGCTCTTTCAGGACTAACAGGAATCAAACGACCGATAATAACATTTTCCTTCAAACCCAATAAGTTGTCTTCCTTTCCTGAAATGGCCGCCTCGGTTAAAATACTAGTGGTATTAATGAAAGAGGCAGCCGAAAGCCAAGATTCAGTGCTGACAGCACTACGGGTGATACCGAGAACAGTAACTTGGGCAGCGGCTGGTTCACCGCCCTCAGCCATCACTCGACCATTCTCTTCCTCAAAACGAGCCCGACTAACCAGTTCTCCACTCAAAAATTCAGTGTCTCCTGGATTAGAAATCTTTACTTTATCACTCATCTTCCCAACAATAATCTCGAAGTGCTTATCTTTAATAGGAATTCCCTGAGATTCATAAACTGCTTGAACCTCCTGGATCAGATATTCCTGGGCTGCTTTTAAGCCCTTTACCTCAAGGACATCCCTAACGTCGAGGGCGCCTGAGGCGATTTGCATTCCGGCTTCGATCTTATCACCATCTTTGACCCAAAGATTGCTCATTAAAGGAATAATGTATTCTCTTTCCTCGACCGGTTTTACTCCCAAGCTTTTAATTTTAACCTTATTCCCTTCTTCAGTCTCAACGACAGAAACCCGACCAGAGATTTCCGCTAAGGGAGAAAGTTTCTTAGGGGTCCTTACTTCAAACAGTTCCTCAACTCGGGGTAAACCTTGAGTCACATCTAAACCAACCACGCCACCGGTGTGTTTCGTTCTTAAAGTTAATTGGACGCCTGGTTCACCGATCGATTGAGCGGCAATAATCCCCGCTGGGGTACCAATATCCACCATTTTCTTATTTGAGAAATCCCAACCATAACACAGCTGGCAAAGACCGTGGCGGCTCTTACAAGTGAGAGGTGAACGAACAACAACTTCTTGGACTTTTGTCTTGCCTAGAAGGGCCAAAGCTTCTTCATTAATTTCCTCTCCTTTCTTCAAAATTTTCTTTTTGGATTTAAATTCAGTGACATCTTCTGCCAAAACTCTACCCAAAACCCGGAGATCAAACTTTTCCCCCCTCCCACCTTCCCTCTTAATTGTAATTCCTTCCTTGGTACCACAGTCGGTCTCTCGAATAATGGCGTCGTGGACGACGTCAACCAGTCTTCGAGTTAAATAACCCGCATCTGAAGTCTTAATAGCCGTATCTGTCAGTCCCTTTCGTGAACCCCGAGTGGAAGTAACGTATTCAAAAACACTTAAGCCCTCGCGGAAGTTAGACTTTGTCGGCAAGTCAACAATCTTACCCAGAGGGTCAACCACTAATCCTCGCATGGCTGAAAGTTGTTTGAGTGTATCCCTAGAAACTCGACCGACACCAGCATCAATCATTAATTTGACCGGATTAGCAGGATCGAAAAACTCCCAAGTTTTATCGGCCAGATCTTCGGTCGTATCAAGCCAAATTTCTTGGACTAACCTTCTCCGCTCCTCATTAGTTATCAATCCCTGACGATAATTATCCTCAATTTGGGCGACTTTTTTATTAGCCTCATTAATAATCATCCCTTTCTGGGGATGAATCTGGTTGTCAATCATACTGAAAGAAAGGCCAGAAATTGTCCCCGCGTCGAAACTTAAATCTTTAATATCATCAATTAACCGAACCAGTTCTTCTCTAGGGCAAACTGAGAAAGCCTTATTAAAAAGTTCTCGAATATTATCGCGGCTTAGAGGAACGTTGAAAAATCTCAGCTTTTCCGGGACGACCTCGTTAGCTAAAATCCTCCCAGGAGTCGTTTCGATTATTTTGCCGTCGCCACCCATTTCTTTTTCAAGCCTCACTTTAATCGGCTGACGAAGCCCAATTTTTTTAGCTTGGAAGGCTTGAATAACTTCTTGACTGTCACTAAAAACTGTTTTTGCCAGCTCTAAATTAGGATCGATTGAAGTTAAATAATAAGCGCCTAAGGCCATCTCTTTTCTTTCAGGGATGGCAATCGGAGAACCATCAGCGGGCTTAAGAATATTTTTGTCAGGCATCATTAGTTCGATCGATTCCTCAATCGATGCTTTCGACAAGGGCACATGAACGGCCATCTGGTCACCATCAAAATCAGCATTAAAACCATAACAAACGGCAGGATGAATCTGAATAGCATTACCCTCAATCAAAATGGGATAGAAAGCCTGAATGCCTAGCTTGTGCAAAGTTGGCGCCCGATTAAGAAGGATTGGATGTTCTCTGGTAATTTCCTCTAAAATATCAAAGATTTCGGGGGGGCGATGCTCAAGCATGTTTTTGGCTGAACGGACGTTGGGAGAAAGACCTCGAAGAATCATCTCTCTTAAGAGGTAAGGTTTAAACATTTCCAAAGCCATCTCTTTAGGCAAACCACATTCCTTCAGTTTTAGATCAGGTCCGATGACAATCACCGACCTACCTGAATAATCAACTCTCTTTCCTAAAAGATTCCGCCTAAATCTTCCTTGTTTCCCTTTAAGCATGTCTGACAAAGAACGCAATTCGCGACGACGATACCTTCTTCTCTCCCGACTTCTTTGTGAAGCATCAATTAAAGCATCCACTGCCTCTTGAAGCATCCGTTTTTCATTTCTTAAAATTATCTCTGGCGCCCCTAAATCAATTA
>Ga0307378_10001585_pt1 | contig 36643 bp, 27 predicted proteins | sample UN1MG_FD_202238 | JGI IMG/M metagenome (GOLD analysis project Ga0307378, IMG submission 202238) | Soil microbial communities from Risofladan, Vaasa, Finland - UN-1 | ecosystem: Environmental > Terrestrial > Soil > Coastal area > Acid sulfate soil | place: Finland: Risofladan, Vaasa | collected... | reverse complement strand
GCCGGCTCGCCTCTCGCCACCGCGCGAACAGCCACTCCCGGAGCGCCATCTCCTCCGGGTAGAAATCTCGAGTTCCCCTGACCGCCTGGATCTTCACGCCTTGCCCCTGGCTTTCGCGTCCCCCGCACCTTCGATACCGCGCCGATGCCCCAGTGCACTGTAGCGCGAGGGCTTGCCCTCGCGCGTTTGGCCCACAGCATTCGCGGGGCCAAGGCCCCGCGCTACGGGGTGTCGATTGTCTCGACCACCCGCTCCAGCGCCCCGTCCCCATGCTCGACGACGACTTCCACCTGGGTCGTCCCGTCCCGGCTCACTTCATCGTACAGCGGCGAATAACTCACGCCGCACTCGCCCTTCTCGTTCGGACCCAGCAGCAGGAAACCTCGGGCGTCGGCCGGTGCGTCCGCCGGCCGCTGCGGAATCTCCACACGTTCCCCCACGCCCTTGACGAGCGTCAACGTCACGCGCCGCGGACGACCGCCACGGGCCTTGAACGTCGTCGAAATCTCCCGCCGGTAGCACGTGATCCGCATCACCTGCTCGGGAGCCGTCTGCACGTCGCTCGCATCGTCGCGCGGCGGATAGAAATACCACTTTTTCTCGTTCTTGTCGTAAATCCAGTCCCTCGCCTCGCGAATTATGAAGGGGACGGCAAAGACCTCGTACTCTTGCAGCTCGTGCCCCGCCTGGAAAACCAGCGTCCAGCGGTATTGCCCTCTCCCCTCCTCCATGTCCATGACCGTGGCCTCGTCGCCCTTGCCGAACACGATGTAGTTCGCCCCGCCGGGCGTCACCTGGAGTTCAAACAGGACCGGCTCGCCGTCGTAGGCCCATTGGTGCCGCGCGGCCGAGAACCGGCCGTCCGGCAAGGCTGTATCGGCCCACAGGACGGCGTGGGCCGGGGCGCATCCCGACGTGAAGACGCCCGCGGCCAGCAGGCCGACCGCGAGCCAGCAGATAGCCGCATGCGCCGTTCGGTGAGACAACCGCGGACTCCCGTTTCTGTCGCGCAAAGCCGCTCCAGGCTCCGACCTGCACTTGGGCGGATGGTAGACCTGCCCATCTACTCTGTCAAGGTTTTTGGCTCCACGCCCCTCAGCCGCCCCAATGCTCCCCTTGCCCTCGCCCGGCAACCACGGAAATAACTGGTGTGTCCCCAACATTCCCCCTAAAATTCCCTAAGAGAGCCCAAAGGGAGCGCGAAATGAATAAGCGAGTTCTGATGCTGGGATTGTGCGTCTTGCTTTCCGCTACGGCGGCCGCGGCAACCGGAGAGGACCTGGACAAGGGATTCCTGAGTCCCCCGGACTCGGCCCGGCCGTGGGTCTACTGGTTCTGGCTGAACAGCAATATCACCCGCGAGGGAATCACCGCGGACCTGGAGGCGATGAAGCGCGCCGGCATCGGCGGCGTGTTAATCATGGAAGTCAATCAAGGCACGCCCACAGGCCCGGTGGCTTTCATGGGCTCCGACTGGCGGGAGATGTTCAAGCATGTCGTCGCCGAGGCGGGCCGGCTCGGCCTCGAAGTCAACATGAACAACGACGCCGGCTGGAACGGCAGCGGCGGGCCGTGGATGAAGCCCGAGCAGTCCATGCAGAAAATCGTCTGGAGCGAGACGGACACTGAGGGGCCGAAGCGGTTGGAGGGCGCCCTCCCGCAGCCGCAAGCCAACCATGGCTTCTACCGCGACATCGCCGTCTTGGCGTTTCCGACCCCTGGGGCTTTCCGCATCGCGGATATTCAAAACAAAGCGCTCTTCAATCGCCGGGATGTGCCCCCCGCTGCCGAGACGAGGCTGCCGCCGGAAATGGTCATCGATCATGCCCGTCTCACCGATCTCAGCGCACGGATGGACAAGGACGGCCGGCTCGCGTGGGACGTGCCGGCCGGCAAGTGGACGGTGCTGCGCCTGGGCCACACGACGACAGGGGCGATGAACGCTCCCTCGCCGGACAGCGGTCGCGGCCTGGAGTGCGACAAACTGGCCAAGGAAGGCATCGAAGCCCATTTCGCCGGCATGATGGGCAAACTCATCGCCGACGTCGGGCCCGCAGCAGGCAAAACGCTGGTCGCCACCCACATCGACAGTTGGGAGATCGGCACGCAGAACTGGACGTCCCGAATGCGCGAGGAGTTTCAGAAACGCCGCGGCTACGACCCGCTTCGGTATCTTCCGGCCGTCACGGGGCGGGTCGTCGACAGTCTGGAGGCCTCGGAACGGTTCCTGTGGGATCTGCGGCAGACGGTTTCCGACCTGTTGGTCGAAAACTACGCCGGCCACTTGGCAACGCTCGCCCAGCAGCACGGGATGCGGCTGTCGATCGAGGCGTACAACGGCCCGTGCGATGACATGACTTACGCCGGTCGGGCCGATGAGCCGATGTGCGAATTCTGGATCGACGGCGGCGCCTTCGAAACCTGCAAGGAAATGGCCTCGGCGGCGCACACGTACGGCAAGCGGATCCTGGGGGCGGAAGCCTTCACAGCCAACCACCAGGAGCGGTGGTTGCAGCACCCCGCCACCCTCAAGTCCCTCGGCGACAGGGTATTCTGTGAGGGTGTGAACCGTTTCGTGTTCCATCGCTACGCCATGCAGCCGTGGCTGAACTACAGGCCCGGCATGACCATGGGGCCGTGGGGCCTTCATTACGAACGCACCAATACCTGGTGGGAACAGACGCTCCCGTGGCACGAATATCTCGCTCGCTGCCAGTTCCTGCTCCGGCAGGGGCTCTTCGTGGCCGACATCTGCTACATGCAGCCCGAGGCCGCGCCGCAGGGATTCCAGGCCCACGCTCGAAGCGGCTACGACTATGACAATTGTACGGCGGAGGTTGTTCTCACCCGCATGACCGTCAAGGACGGCCGGCTCGTACTGCCGGATGGCATGTCCTACCGGCTCCTGGTGTTGCCGCAAGGTACTACGATGACACCGCCGCTCCTTCGCAAGATCAAGGAACTCACTTCAGCCGGCGCGACCGTCATGGGGCCGCGCCCGATCCGGTCGCCGAGCCTGACCGATTACCCGAAGTGCGACGAGGAGGTGAAAAAACTCGCCGACGCATTATGGGCCGACTGCGACGGCCAAGCCGTAAAAGAACATGCCTGCGGCAAAGGCAGGATCGTGTGGGGCCCCGCGCCCGAAGCAACCCTCCAGAAGATGGGCGTGCCCCCGGACTTCGCCGCCCCCGTGGGGCTGCACTGGATTCACCGCACCCTCGGCGAGATCGAACTCTACTTCGTCGCGAATCCGCAACCGCGCGACGTGAACGTGACGTGCACCTTCCGCGTCACCGGCAAGCGTCCTGAGTTCTGGCGGCCGGAAACCGGCCGCATCGATCTCGCAGCGGTCTATGCCGAACGGAACGGCGCCACGGACGTTTGGCTCCAGTTGGGTCCCGCCGAGTCGGTGTTCGTTGTTTTCCGCAAGAATGCCGAGCCGTTTGAACCTGTCGTGGCCGTGACGCGCGGCGGGGCGCCAATCCTGGCAGCGGTTGACCCGGCGGCTTCCAAGATCGTCGTGGAGAAGGCCGTTTACGGCGTACTGAGCGACCCGCAGCGCACCCGCGACGTTCGGGCCAAGGTCCAGCGCATCCTGAACTCCGGCGAAAACCGTTTCCAGGTCGCCCGGCTCGCGGCAGGCGACGATCCGGCCTACGGTGTGGTGAAAACCCTCGTCGTGGAGTACACCGTCGCCGGCAAGCATCTCACGGCCACGGGCACCGACCCGGATACCATCACCTTGGTCGGCGGCCCCACGACTTTCGAGCGTGTGGTCGAAATTCGCCGCGGCACGGATGGCCGCCAGTTCGTTGAGGCGTGGCAGCCGGGCCGCTACGAACTGACGACGGCCTCCGGCAAGACGCGACGGCTTGAAGTGCCTTTCTTGCCGCAACCCCTCGAGATTACCGGCCCCTGGGAGTTGCGGTTCCCCCCGAATGGGGGCGCGCCGGAACGCATCACGCTCGAGAGGCTGATCTCGTGGAGCGAGCACAACGACTCCGGCGTGAAGTATTTCTCAGGCACCGCGACCTATGCCAGGACGGTCAGCGTTCCGGCGAACCTGATCGCGAAGAACCGACGCGTGTACCTGGACCTCGGGAAAGTTCAGGTGATCGCCGAGGTGCGGCTCAACGGCAAGGACCTCGGCATCCTGTGGAGGCCGCCATACCGCGTGGACATCACCGGTGCGGTACAGGCCGGCGAGAACACCCTCGAAGTCAAAGTCACCAACTTGTGGGTGAACCGGATGATCGGCGACGAGGGGCTGCCCGAGGATAGCCAGCGGAACCCGAACGGCACCCTCAAGGAGTGGCCGCAGTGGCTGCTCGAAGGCAAGTCCAGCCCCACGGGACGCTACACATTTACCACGTGGAGACTCTGGGGCAAAAACGATCCGCTCGTCGCGTCCGGCCTCCTGGGGCCGGTGACATTGCGGGCCGCGGAGCGGGTGCGGGTGAAGACGAACCCCGGTAGCCCAGGGCCGGGGTGAACCGCGGCTGAGCCGTCAGTAGAGGTCCAATTCCTGCAGGCGCGCGGCCGCACGTCATTCTTCCTCGGAGGGAAACTCCTCCTCCGGCCCTTCCGCCTCGGGCGGCAGCGCCTGGCCGCGATACTTCCAGCGACGGTACAGGCCCGTCAACGGACCGCTCAGCACGTACCCCCCGAACCCGATCAAGAGCACCACGTGCCGCAAAAGAACCGCCAACGCCAGACCAAGGAGCACCAGCACCAAGTGGCTCACCGGCCGACGCTTGCGAATCAGGTGGTTCAGCGCGTGCTCGTACCGGACGTTCGACACCATCAGAACGCCCAGGATGACCGCGAGGACCGGAAGGAACCACAGCAGCACCAGCGTCGCTCGAGGATAAGTGCCCTGCTGCCAGCAGGTGGCCAGGAAAATCACCACCGAAACGATCGCACCCGCCGCCGCCGGCGACGGAAGACCCTTGAAACTCATGTGCGCCTCTTCGTCGTGCTCGTTCTCCACGTTGAACCGTGCCAGCCGGATCAGCGTACACCCCAGGTACACCGCCGCGCACACCCACATTACCCACAGCCAAGGGGCATAACTTTCCGGGACCGTGACCTTGAGCGACTCGACAACCACCCGGCTCATCAGGAACGCCGGGGCGACGCCGAAACTCACCGCGTCGGCCACACTGTCCAACTGGCCGCCGAACTCGCTCGTCACACGGGCAATGCGGGCCAGGCGACCGTCCAGCGCGTCCAGTACCATCGCCAGCAGAATGAACGCCCCAGCCAGACGGACGTTCGCCGGTCCCATCGCGTGTTCCGCATCCGCGCTGCCCAGCGCCTTCATCGTCAGCGTGATCGCCGCAAACCCGCACAGCGCGTTCCCCAGCGTGCACAGCGACGGCAAAATGGCGATCGGTCGCGATTTCATCGAAACACCCCGAGAACCGTTTCCCCGCCTCGCACCCGCTGGCCCACCCGGACCGACCACTCGAATCCGCTGTCCGCCGGCACATACACCTCCGCCCGTGAACCGAACTTCACCATCCCGAACCGCTGCCCACGCTCCACGCGGTCGCCAACGGCCGCGTCGCACACGATCCGCCGCGCCAGAACCCCCGCAATCTGCCGGACCAGAACCTGCGTCCGCCCCCCGGCCGCGTTGCGAAGCACGAGGCTCGTCCGTTCATTCTCGCTTGAGGCCAATTCCTTATACGCACTCAGAAATCGCCCCGGACGGTACGCCACCGCCTCCACTTCCCCGTCGCACGGCGCCCGGTTCACGTGAACGTTCAGCGGCGACATGAAAATGCCGATGCGCCGGGCACGCTGTCCCAGAAACTCCGGTTCGTCCACCTCGCCGATCTCCACCACCTTCCCGTCCGCCGGCGACACGAGGACGTCCGGCACCGAGGGCACCAGCCGTTCGGGATCGCGGAAGAAAAAGAGCACAAACCCCAAGGCCACGCCAAACACCGGCGCCAGGTACCAGAACCAAAAAGCCGACAGCACGAACCCCGCCCCCGCCAGTCCGCCGAAGAGCACGATCTCACGAATGCCGTACCGCGCCAGGGGTATCCGCATCGGCGCCTTCTCGCCTCCTCCCTCGAACCAGTAACCGCACGGGACCCGCGTCAGCCTCAGGTCCAGCGCGTCGATCGGGAAGTCCCGGCACGTGCGCGTCCGCTTCTCGTAGTGCGTGCACCGCTCCTCGGTCTTCTCGGGGTCCAGGAACGGGCAATAAAACGTCAGGTCGCAGCACGCGCCGCACGACCGGCATTCCCCTCGCCGAGTCTCGCGCACCCGCCGGACGTACCCCGGCCTGAGGCGGCTCAGAACCTGCCGCCGCCCCTGCCCTGCCAGACGGGAAAACCACCGCCCCAGCCGTTTTCCTGCCCCGGCGGGCGGCTCGGCGAATCGCCGGTTGGCTGGCGCAATCGCCTCCGTGTTGTCCGTCCGATCCGCCATCGTCCCAATCCGGGCATCCCGTCCGCGGCGTCCGCCGCGTAGGCCGACCGGACGTCTCACTCCAGGTTCGCGTGGCGAGAATCCAGGTCCTGCGGCCGCTTCCCCAGACGCCGACCGATTTCCGCGCTGACGGCATCGAGAAGCACCAGCAGCGCCTGCTCAAACAACGATCCCGCGTACTGCGACGATTGGTCGCTCCACCGGTCCGACCGCTTCGACGGGGCCGGAATCACGATCGTCTCGTCCGCCAGTTGGGCCATCGGCGAATCCGCGATTGCCGTGATCCCGAACACCCGCGCCCCCGCCTCCTGGGCGACCTTTGACACCAGCACCGTCACGTGCGTCTCGCCGCTGGCCGAGCACGCCAGCAGAAGATCCCCCCGCTGGATGCCCGGCGTCGTCGTTTCGCCGACCGCGTAAGTCACCAGGCCCAGGTGCATCAGACGCATCGCAAACGCCCGGGCCATCAGGCCCGACCGCCCGCCCCCCGCCACGTAAATCCGGTCGGCCTTCAGGACCTCCTCCGCCAGCCGTTCCAGGCCCTCCACGGGGACCTGGCCGAGCATTCGGCTCATTTCGCCGAGAATCTGCGTGATGGAGTTCTGTACCGGCATTGCAGTTTCCGCTTCAAAGACCGCGGGCCAGTATACCGCTCTCGCTGCTCAAAAGGAAGTCCTTGCCGAGCCCGCCGCCCGGTGCCGTTCGAGCCGCGACCGGAAGGTCGCGGTCACGTTCGGAACCGCCGACGCTTACACTTACGGCGACCGGCGATTGTGGATAACTTTTTGGAGGAAGTTTTGGGGGGTATTTTGGGGCGATTTTTTGCAAGCCACCGGCCCTGGCGCTGGCGTCCGGGGGGATTTTTCGGCGGACGGGGTGCCTTTGGTAAGATGGGCTAGCGCGGACTTAGGGCCTTTTTCGCATTTTTTCGCGTTTTTGGTGCGGTTTTTACCGGTTTTTGGGCCCCATTTCGCACTCTTTCCATCCATGTCATGTGCATACCTTTATGTGCATAACTTCCGCCGGACGCGCGCAAGTCGAAGTCGGAGGCGGGGCATTCGGGGTCGGCGGGCAAATCTCGCATCTGACAAAGAAACAGTGGTTGACGGCCGGGGCTTAACCGCAAAGGGCGCCAAGGACGCAAAGGGAGAGTCGGGGGACGACAAACGGCGCAAGGCCAAACCACCCCAAGGGCGCAGAGCACGGCGGAATTGGGCGGGGAAAATCTCGCATCTGACAAAGAAACAGCAGAGGCGACTGGGGGAAAGGGGCGAAGGCGAAACGGCACAGCCTTCAACGCAGAGGGCGCCCGCCACGGCGGGTAAACTGCGCACGCAGAGGGGGAATGGGGGAACGGCGAGTGCCTGGGTTCCTGCGGTCGAGCCACGGCAGGCTCGCCCTGCCAGGGAGTGCCTGAGGCAGGGTGGGCAAATCTCGCATTTGACAAAGAAACAGTATTTGAAGGCCGGGGTTTAACCGCAAAGGGCGCCAAGGACGCAAAGGGGCGGATTGGTGAACGACAAACGGCGCAAAGCCAAACCACCGAAAGGACGCAGAGAAGGAGGAGGGAACGGCCTCCCTGAGTTTCTGAGTGCCTGAGACGTGACAGGCGGCGGGCGGCAAAGCGGCGTTCGCGACCTGCGGTCTCAAGCCTCCAGCCCGCGGGCTCGACAGGCCGCGAGGCCTGGCGGCCTCAAGCCTGCCGTTGATGCGGCGGGGGTGAGGGTCAGGCGCGCTTAAGTTGGGCGAGGAGGCGGTCGGCCTCGTCGAGGGCCGGTTTGTACGAGTGCCCCGGGCCGTCGCAGAGGGCCCGTTCGCGGGCAATTCCGGCCTCCTTGCGGCAGGTCTTTTCGTCGCCGGAGTCGAGGGCCAGGCGTGCTTAAAGTTGGGCGAGGAGGCGGTCGGGTTCATCGCGGATTGGGGAATGAACGGCAGCGGCAACTTGCAACAGCGTGCCGAGGGGAGTAGATTACAGGAAGGGAGCGTCCGAAGGTCGCGGGCGGCGGAAGGCGTCCCGTGGATTCACTTCGTTCATCCCCGGGCTTTAATGGGGCGCGGGCAGGGGCGCGCGAGGCGACAGGGGGAGACATGCGAAAGCGCGATTGGCTGGGTGTTGCGGCGATTCTCGGCCTTGCGGCCGCCGCGGTGACGGCCGGATGCGGGGAACGGCCCGCCGGCCGCCCACCGCCCGAGCCGACGCACGCGGGGTTGGCCGGCGAAGAGGGCATGGGCGGTACCGCCAAGGCCCTTCCGCGCCTGGCGAGCCTTCCGCCGGTCACCGACAAAGAGGTCGTTGCCGCCTTCCAGATGGCCAGAGAGCACCTCATCAGCCGGCAGAATCCCGACGGGTCGTGGGGCGACCACGCCGGCACCTCGGCGCTCGTGTTCATGACGCTGGCCCGCATGGGGGAGCGTCCCAACCGCGAGGTGATGCTCCGGGGGCTGGAGCGCTTGCTCGGGGCGGACACGGACAAGGACTTCGGCGGTCTGCAAGGCTACGGCGTGCCGATGCGGTTGATAGGCCTCTCGCACATTCAATACAAGTTGCTGGGCGAGAAACGGGACCTCGTCCGCAGGCAGATGATGGCGGACCTCCTGAGGATTGCGAAGGGCCAGTCTGCGGCGGGGGGTTGGCGATACCGGTTGGACGCGTCGGACTGGGATTTCTCTGTGACGAATTGGGTCGTGCATGCGCTGGACGACGCCTCCCGGGTCGGTTTTGAAATACCAAACGAGACGCTGGTCCGGGCGAGGGACCTTTACTTCCGCGAACAGCAGGCGGACGGGGGATGGAACTATGCTGGACTAAAACCACCTTACGGTTCCATGACGGCAGGAGGCCTCGCGTCCCTGTATACCCTGCAGGACTTTCTGGAACCGGCCGAGGCGGGGCCGGGGAAGGGTGTCCGAGGGGAGAGCGGCCCATCGGAAATGGACCGCCGGATGGATGCCGCCCTGGACTGGCTCAGCAAACACTATCGGACCGACGAGAATCCCGAGGCGGTCGGCGGGGCCGGCAGGGGAAAAGTGTTTTACTGGCTCTACTGGGTCGAGCGGGTGGCCCGGGCCTCCGGTTACAAGTATTTCGGCAGCCACGACTGGTACGCGGAAGGCGCCCGCCTCCTCGTCAACTCGCAGGAGGCGGACGGCAGTTGGGGCAGCTTGGAGAATACCTGCTTGGCAGCGCTGTTCCTTCTAGACGGGGGGGCGCCGGTGGTGTTTAACAAACTCTGTTTTGAGGGCGCCTGGAACACGCACCGGCGCGACATCGACACCTTGATGTATTACATGGAGCGGATGAGGGAGCAGATATTTCACTGGCAGTTCATCAGCCTGCGGGCGCCGCTTGAGGAACTTCACGACGCGCCGATCCTGTTCATCTCGGCCGGGAGCGTCCCCCAGTGGAGCGACGAGGAGAAGAAGAAACTGCGTGCCTTCACGGACACCGGCGGGACGATCCTGGTGGAAGCCACAGGCGCCAAGCCGGAGGTAAAGGCGTGGTTTCGGCGGTTGGCGAAGGAGGTATGGCCCGAGTGGGCGCTGGTTCGGCTTCCGCGCGACCACGGGGTGTGGAACTCTGTCTACCCCATCAGGGAACGTAGGCCGGAGGTGATGGGCATTGACGACGGCGCGCGGACGGCGGTGTTCTACCTGCCCGAAGACGTTTCCTCGTTCTGGCAAATGAAGGCGTTCGACCAGAAGAGGGGCCTCTTCCAGTGGGGCCTCAACCTTTGCACATACGCCAAAGACGGAGCGCCCTGGAGGATGAAACTTGCCGACGGGGAGGAGAAAAAGTCCGACAAGTACGAAGGGCCCATCCAGACAGGCGGGCGCAAGACCCTGCGGATCGCGCGGGTCCGGCACGGCGGGGATTGGAGCGTCGGGGCGAACTATGGCGGCTTTGCGCGCCTGGCCGAGCGACTCAAAGAGAAGGCCGGCCTCGTACTGGAAGTGACCGAGGCGACGCAGATGCCGGTCACGGAAGGCGGCGTCGCGCCGACTGAGCTGGTCGCCAAGGGCGACTCGACCGGGCGAGCGGGCTACGACGTGGCATACCTGGCGGGGACGAAGGCGATGGTTCTCGCGGCCAAGGAGCGGGAGGCGCTGAACTCGTTCAGTGCGGCGGGGGGTTTTCTCTGGTTGGAGGCGGCGAAGGGATCGGCGGAGTTCGATGACTCGGTCAGGCGGTTCGCCCGGGAGATGGGCTGGGACTTGAAACTTCTGCCGCCGGAGCATCCGCTGATGACAGGGAACCTGGGCGCCGCACGGGGGTACGATCTCGCGAGAGAGGTCGAATTTCGGCGCGAGATTCGCGTCGCGCGCATCGGCCGGCCGCACGCCGATTTTCTGGGTCTCTACGAGGGCGACCGGCTGGTCGGCATTTACTCGCCGCTGGACGTGCTTTTCAGCCTGACTCCCTATCAGGCCTGGAATTGCAAGGGCTACGCGCCGCGGGATGCCGAAGCGGTGGCGACGAACATCGTCCTTTTTCTGACGGCGCGCGAGTGACCATTCGGGGTCGGCGGGCAGGTAGCGGAGTGAACGGCCCTGTAGCATTGTGCTACAGGGCTTCGCTGCGCTCCGACGCGGGGAAAGTAAACGCACTGGCGGATCCCGGCGCGCCGGGACGAGATGCCGTGGCAAGCGGCACACGGCGAGACCCCTCGACTCGCTTCGCTCGCTCGGGGTGACCCTCCTTCGCCAAGGCTACGGAGGGCAGGCGGCGCGGGGGGAACCGGCGTGGAATGTTTTTGCGTGGGGAAGAGAGGAAAGCGACAATAGGGGCGAAAGAAGGGGAGAGAGTGAAACGAATTCTCGTCAGCCCGCTCTAGTGGGGACTGGGTCACGCGACGCGAATCGATCATCAAAGCGAACGACGGTATTCAGGGAAAAGATTCTGGGCCCCTGTGGCGTGCCCTTACCTGTCCGTCCGTAGTCCCGGCGCGCCTGCCCCGTTGGGGCCGGGACGCGGGGCAGCCTACTCCGCCGAAGCAGTCCCGACTTGTCGGGACTGCGAAGGCTGGAAGCCCCGTGGCGACCCCGCCGCGCAAAACTTATGTAACCCCGCTCAGGCCTTGAGTGCGTCATACTGTGGCACCTGGAGCGTCTCGCCGTCCTTCAGCGCCGACTGATGGGCGATGATGCCGGGGACCGTCATGGCCAGAGCCTCGTAGACGTTGACGAGCGGCTCGCGGTCTTCGAGGATGGCGGTGATGAACTCGTGGGCCAGGGGTCCGTGCGAGCCGCCGTGTCCGCCAGCAGGCACGCCGGGCGGAAGGGGCGGACGCGTCGTGTCGGGCAGGTCCTTCGCCACGCCGTGGTACTCGGTGCCATCCATCCACCCGCGTTCGCCGAAGACGCGTCCCGTTTCGATGATGCGTCCGCGGACGGCCCTGATCTTCAACATGCGTGACGCGCCGCCTTCGCTCGTCCGGAACAGGGCGATCTCGTCGGAAAAGGGGTTGTCGTACCGGTTGCCGCCCTTCTTGTATTCCGGGAAGTCGCCGCGGAAGCCCGCGCACGAAACACTCGTGAACCGCTTGCCGGTCACGCCCACGTAGTAGGCCGTTGAGTGGGTCGGGTACCAGAGCGGGGGCGAGCCGATCCGCCACCCTTTGAACGAGTCGATCGGCTTCGCGGTGTAGTGGTAGTACTCGCCCTCGGAGTAGACGAGGCGTCCGAAGCCCCCGGCACGGTAGACCTCGCGCATGGCGTGGCAATCGGCCCGGTAGCAACTGGTCTCGGCCATCATGTATTTGAGGCCTGTTTTCTTGACGGTCTCGACGAGCCGCTCGGCATCCTCGATGGAACCCCACGTGGCGGGCACGGCCGTCATGACGTGCTTGCCGTGGTTCAGGACTTCCATGCAGTGCCGCGCGTGGCTGGGGGCGTCGGTGGCCACGAAGACGGCCTCGATCTTGGGGTCCTTCACGAGCACTTCCAGCGATTCGTACGCCTTCTCGCACCGGCAGGCTTTCATGAGTCCGGCGCGACGGTCGGGAATCAGGTCGCTGACGGCGATGATCTCGACGTTCGGATGGTCCTGGAACCCGAAGGCGGCGCCGAAGCGGCAAACACCGTAGCCGACGATGCCGAAGCGGATCTTGCGGTCGGAGACGGGCTCCCACGCCTTCTGCTTCTTCGGTTGGACGGCCGCGAGGCTCTGCGTGACGACGGTGCCGGCCATCGTCAGACCGAGGGAGCCGAGGCCCAGTTGCTCCAGGAAACGGCGTCGATTGACTGGCGTGTCGGACATGATCTGTCCTCCTTGCGTCTGTGGTACACGGGAGTTCCGGTGACACACACCAATGGCCCTAAGATCGGATTTTCCGTATAGACTCGCGCCCACGACCACCATGGGTCTTTCCGATGATCCTATCCTGACTCCGGACCCTGTCAATGCCGTTTTCGGTCCTGGCAAGGCTGCATCTGCCTGCCTTCGGGCCGTGATCCTAACCGGGACGGGCGTCGGCAGGGGCTTTGGAGCAGGTGCGAACAGACCCTCCCTGGGGGTTTCCCGGGGAAAGGGTGCCTATTTCCCCCAGGGGCTCCTCCTACCTGGGTATTGTTTCAACACAAGCCGCGGAAATCCATTGGGAAAACCGCATGGCTGTTTTTTCGATCTCTTGGCGGAGCTCCGCCGGCCGCAAACGTTGTGATCCAGCGGTCTTGGGCGCGAGGGACAAGCCCTCGCGCTACAGCATTTTCACCCTCACCCCAGCCCTCGCCCATCGAGGGAGAGGGAACCCTCCTTCGCCCCCGACGCGCCGGGGCTACGGAGGGCAGGCGGCGCGGGGGGAACCGGCGTGGAATGTTTTTGCGTGGGGAAGAGAGGAAAGCGACAATAGGGGCGAAAGAAGGGGAGAGAGTGAAGCGAATTCTCGTCAGCCCGCTCTCGTGGGGACTGGGTCACGCGACGCGCGACTTGCCGATCGTCCGGTATTTTTTGGAGCGGGGCCATCACGTCACCATCGCGGCGTCGGACCGTGCGCTCGCGCTGCTTCGGCACGAGGCGCCGGAGTGCGAGTTTGTGGAACTGGCGGACTATCCGACGCCTTACTCGGCGACGCGGTTTTTCGTGCCGAAGTTCCTGGCGATGGCCCCGGTGATGATCCGCGCGATGCACCGGGAGGCGCGGAACGTGCGGCGCCTTCTGGCGGAGCGGGATTTCGACCTGATTCTGAGCGACAACCGGTTCAACGTGTGCTCGCGGCAGATTCCGAGTTATCTGGTATCGCATCAACTGCGGTTTCACGCCCCCCCTGCCCTTCGGCCTTTCGAGTGGGTGACGGAACTGTTCAACTACTTTTACCACCGGCACTTCAACGCGGTGATTGTGCCGGACTATGCGGACCCGGTGGAGAACCTTTCGGGGCAACTGGCGCACGGCCTATGGTTCGCGCGCCGGCGGAGGATTTATTACGCGGGGATTCTGTCGAGCGTCCGGCGGATGGACGTGGCAGAGGACGTGGACGTCTTCATCTCAATCTCCGGGCCGGAGCCGCAGCGGACGGAACTCGAGCGGATCGTCCTTGAGCGCGTCCAGGAGTGTCCGGGGAAGCGCATCGTGGTCACGCTGGGGAAACCCGAGGTGAAGGAGACGCGGCGAATCGGGGAGCGGATCACGGTACACGGATTCCTCGACCGCGCGGGGCAAGCGGAGATGATGAACCGGGCGAAACTGACCGTGTGCCGGAGCGGATACACGACGGTGATGGAACTCGCGGAACTGGGGAAGAAGGCCCTCTTCATTCCGACGCCGGGCCAGACGGAGCAGGAGTACCTGGCGTGGTATTACGCGCGGCGCGGATGGTTCCATGCGGCGAGCCAGTACCGCCTGGATTTGCCGAGGGACATCGCGCGGGCGCAGGGGATGGCGGGGTTGCCGTTCCGCGCGGACACGCGGGCGAACGTGGAGAAGTTGTACGCGGAGGTTTTCGGGCCGGTGCTGGAGTGAGGCGGGGGACGTGGGGAACGAATCGCGGCGGGAAAGGCGCCCCCGGTGTATTCACCGGGGGCTAAATGAATTACGGGCGCGGGGGAGCGTGCGGCGCTAGACGTTGAAGAGGCGTTTGGGGTTGTCGCGCAGGAGGAGGCGTGCGGCCTCGAGGGCCTGCGGTTCGGTCATGAGGCCGGTCTCGACGAAATCCCTCGCGAGGACGCGTGCGAGGATGCGGCGGTACATGTTGAACTTCGGCAGGGCGAACTCTACCTTGTACATGTCGCTATAGTATCCGATGAGTTTCACTTTCGGGACGGCTTCCAGCCGGGCCCGCAACTCGTTCTCGATGTGCACCGGGATGTTGGCGTACCACCAGTGGCCGGAGGGTTTGACGTTCGGGAAGATCCAGGCGAAGGTCGCCAGTTCGTGGCTCCAGGCGGCCGAGAGGACGGAGACGGTGAAATCGACGTCGGGGTGTCGGCGGAAGAGGTCGGCGTAGGCGATGAGGCTTCCGCGGTGGGAGAGGAGGTCGCGTCCGCCCTCGACGCCTTCGGGGTAAACGTTCCGCAGGACGCCGATCATGAGTTGCATCGGCCGTTTGACGATGGCGCAGGCCTGGACGACCGTCTCGAAGGCGAAGGCGGCGAGTTCGTCGGCTTCCTCGTGCGAGAGGTCTTTGCTGCGCGCGGCGCGGGCGAGGGCTTTGGCGGCGGCTTTCTCGTCGGGACGTCGCGGGGCGAAGTCGGGGGGCAGGCTGATGGCGGCGGAGGCGGCCCCCTGCCCCGTGAAATAGCGGAAGAGCCAGCCGACCGCGTCGCGCAGGTCGTTCGGCGAGGCGACCTCGGTGCCGGTCTTGACGGCGAGGCGCCGGCGGACGTCGGCGTCGCCCGCCTGAAACACGAGGTCGTCGGCCCGGAGGCAGGGGACGAAGACGGTCGAGTCGACCTCGGCGAGGTCCTCGTCGAAGCGGTTGGTGAGGAAGACCTTTTCGAGGTTGGCCTTGGCGAGGACGGTGCGGTAGCGGTGCACCTGTTTGCCGGCCTCGGCGACGGCCTGGGCCAGTTCGGTCCAGTTCTGGGCGGTGAGGCGCGGGGCGCGAAAAGCAAAGAGTTCCCTGGCGGCCTCGACGAGCCAACTGTGCTGAACGGTGTTGTCAAAGGCGGCGAGGCGCGAGACCAGTTCGGCGATGCGGTCGGCCTCGGAGCGGCGCGGGTCGACGGCGTCGGCGGGCATTCCGGCCGAGTGGGCCAACTCGGTGTAATAGTGGTACCCCAGGAGGTCGGCGAGAGAGCGGGCGTGGGGGGCCTGATGGGGGACATGGCTGTGGCAGTCGATGGCGCGGATGGCGAGGATTTCGCCGGCCAGACGTCGTTCCAGGTCGCTCATGGGTTCCCCTTTGGCGGCACGGACGCGGGTCTCGGACCATTATACGGCCTGGCGCGGGCGACGCAACAAAAGGTGCGGCGCAGGTGAAAAGGGTCCCGGGGATTCACTGCGCTCATCCCCGGGCTTTGATGGTGCAGCGAAGTGAACTCGCATTTCGCGAGGAGCGTCGTATAATAAGGGGGAAGGAGACGCCATGGCGCGGGTCGAAAGGGTCCGGGTGAACTGGGATCACTGGGACCTGACATCGTGGTTCGGGCGGCCGATCGCGGAGGCGACGAGCGAGCGCCTGCGCGAGGACCAGGAGGCGTTCGACATCCGGTTCCTGGAGGACATGCTCGCGCGGCTGGGCGAGGACGCCGACGCCCTCGCGCAACTGGGGCACCTGTACACCAAGACCGGGCGGTATCGGGACGGCCTCGCGGTGGACCGCCGGCTGGTGGTCTTGAAGCCGAGGAACCCGATCGCGCACTACAACCTGGCGTGCTCGCTGGCGCTTCTGAAGGAAACGTCGCGGGCGTTCCTGTCGCTTCGCAAGGCGATCCGGCTCGGGTACCGCGACCTGGAATACATGCAACAGGACCCGGACCTGGAGAATCTGCGGCAGGACCCGCGATGGAACGCGGTGGTGAACGTCAAGCAGTCTCCGTGAGCGTCTGGCGCGGGCGGTGACGATTCAAAACAGAAGCCCAGGGGTTCACACCCCTGGGCTTTGCCTTTTGGCGCCCGGCCCGGCTTCGTCCCCGCCGCGGCGGGGACTACGCCGGGGCAGGCGCGGCGGCGTGGATTACAAACGAAAGCCCACAGATTGGAATCCGTGGGCTTCATCGTTTCGCGCGGGACGCCGGCGGCGCTACTTCTTGCCGTACCGTTCGCGCCAGAGGATTTCCTTCAAGGGTTTCTTGTCGGCCTGGGGCGTCTTCTGGGGTGCCTTGCCGATCGGAAGGAGGATGGCGAAGCGTTTCTCCTTCGGCACGCCGAGGAGGGTCCTGGCGAACTCCTCTTCCTTCAGGAGCGTCCCCTCGACCCACACCGACGCGTAGCCGAGCGCGTGGATCGCCAGGAGCATGTTCTCGGCCGCGGCGGCGGCGTCCTCGAGCCACCATCGCGAGACGGCGGGGTCGGCGATGATGCCGATGGCCGCCGACGCGCTGGCGAAGGAGGTCTGGACGCGCTCGAGGGCCTTCAGCGTCTTCGGGTCGCGCACGAGGACGTACTGGAGCGGCTGGCGATTGCCGCCGGAGGGGGCGTGCCGGCCCGCGTCGAGAATTTTCATCAGGTCCGCTTCCGGGATTTCGACCGGGTCGTAGGCCCGGACACTGGCCCGCGTTTCGATCGCCTCGAAAAGGTCCATGACCGCCTCCTTCCCTCGTGAGCGAGTTGCCGTCCGTCGCACAACAACATTGTACGCGAAAACCTCGCCGAGCGAAAGGGCTGCACCACAAAAAAGTTACAGCCGTCGGCGTGCCGCCGACGGCTAAACGTGGGCAGAAAAACGCGCCCGCCCCCAAAGGGGTCCAACATGGACAGGGACAAGGCGGGCGGCTAAACTTGCGGACTTGCGGCAGGGCCCCGATGCTTCTAGGATGCTGATATGCGCGGGCGAACGGCGGTTTTCGTCTTTTTCTTCCTTCTGGGCGCTTATGCCGTGGGCGCCCAGGCGACGCTCCTGCGCGAAGCCCAGGTCCTCCTGTTCGGGTCGGAACTGGCGTGGGGCCTGGTGCTGGCGTTCTGGCTGGCGGGGGTGGCCGTCGGAGCGCAGGTGTCGGGGCGCATTCTGGCGCGTTCGCGCCGGCCGTGGATCGTGCTCCTCGCGTCGGCCCTGGCGATGCCACCCATCCTTGCCGCCGAGATCCTGCTGCTGCGCGCGGCGCGGCCGATCCTGGGCGTCGGGTCGGGCGAGTACGTCGGCCTCGGCGACATGGCATGGGTTGCGCTCCTTGCGACCGCGCCCGTGAGCCTGTGGGTGGGCCTCGCTTTCCCCGCGGCGAGCGCGCTGGTGGGCGCGGACGCTCAAAGCCTCGCTCAGCGTGCGAGGTCGGTCGGCTGGGTGTACCTCGTCGAATCGGCGGGGAGCCTGGTGGGCGGGGCCCTCTTCTCCTTTGTCCTCGTCGGGCGCGTCAGCGCGTTCACCCTCACCGCGGGAGGCGGCGCGCTTCTTGCCGCCGGGGCTGCGGCGATCGCGCGCGAGCGGGTGCGGTGGCGGCCCGCCGGCCTCGCCGGCCGTCGAGGCGGGCCCGCGGCCGCGATCTTCCTGGCGTTCGCCGTCATCCTCGCGGGACTCGTTGTCGGAGGCATCACGAGCAGGCTCGACTCCAAGACGGTCCAGTGGCGATGGCAGAGTTTCGCGCCGGGACTCGACCTCGTCGAGTCGGTGGACTCGAAGTACCAGAACATCGCCGTCGGCAGGCTCGGGAACCAGTTCAGCCTCTACACGAACGGCACGGTGGCGGCGACGTGGCCGAACCACACGGACCTGGCGATCGAGGCCCACCTGGCGGCGTGCGAGCACCCGGACCCGAAGCGGATCCTCGTGCTCGGGGGCGGCGCGGAGGGGCTCCTTAAGGAACTCGAGCGGCACAAGCCGGAGTGCCTCGATTACGTCACGCTCGACCGCGCGGAATACGCGGCTGTGGTCGCGCACCTCGACGATGCCGACCGCCTCGCCGCCGAGCGGCTCCGGGCGCACACGCACTTTGCCGACGCGCGGCGATACGTGAAGCGGCTTGCGGCCGACGCCGCCCCACGATACGACCTCGTCGTTCTCGCGGCCCCGCCGCCCGCCTCGACGCTCGAGGCGCGGCTCTACACGCAGGAGTTTTTCGCGGAACTGGCGCGGATTCTTTCGGACGACGGCGTGCTGGCGATTTCGCTCACCGGATCGGTCGGAGCGTGGGGCCCCGAATTGTCCGAGTACGTCGGAAGCGTGGCCATCCCGTTGGCGCACGTCTTCCCGGACACGCTCCTCTCGTACGGCGACCCGGTGCACGTTTTTGCAGCCAAGGCGGACGGCGTGTTGGCCGCCACGGGCGAGGCGCTTGCGGCGCGCTACCGGGAGCGCGGCATCGAGTCGCCGTACTTCGATCCGCTCTGGTTCGAGGGGGCGTCGGATTTTCTGGACCCCGCGAAGCGGGCCCAGGTTCGGCGGGCGATTGCGGTCCAGAGGCCGGCGCACCTGAACACCGACGAGCAACCGGCGGCGGCCATCTACCACATGCGCTACTGGGCGACGACGAGCGAGGCGGCCCACGCCGGACCCGAGGCGCCGGCCGAGAGGCGGTCGAGCCTCCTCGAAGCGATTCTCGCGCTGCGGTTCGAGTGGGCGGCGGGGGCGATCGCCGCCGCGACACTGCTTGCCGCCCTGACCGGCCTCGCGCGCGGGAGGCGGGCCCTCGGCCGCACCGCCCTTCTCTGGTCGGTCGGCACGACGGGCTTCGCGGGCATGGCCGTCGAGATCGTCCTCCTCTACACCTTCCAGACCCTGTATGGGTACGTGTACAGCATGGTGGGCTTGGTGGTGGGCGTGTTCATGTTCGGGCTGGTGGCAGGGAGTTTTCTGGCGAACCGGCGCCTGGGGCGGGTCGGAGTCGCCCGCGGCGACCGGCCGGGGCTGCGGTCGTTGGTCGCTCTGGACCTGGCGGTGACGGTGTTCGCGGCGGGTCTGGTGCTCATCCTGGCGGCTCTGCGCGCCTCGTCGGCCGACTGGCCCGTCCAACTGGCGACGTTCGGACTGGTCGCCGTCGCGGGAGTCCTGGGCGGCCTCGTTTTCCCGCTCGCGGCCGCCGTTCGGCTCGGAGACGATCCGGGCATCGCGCGCGCGGCCAGCGTCATCGACGCCGCCGACCACGTCGGCGCCTGCGCCGGGGCGCTCGTGACGGGCGTCGCCCTCGTGCCGGTCCTGGGCATCAGCGGGACGCTGCTCGTCGTGGTGACGATGAAGGCGCTGAGCGCGCTTCTGGTGTCGGCGGGGGCGGCGGTGCGGCCTTCGGCTTCGGCTTGAATCGAAGGGCCCCGTCCCGGCTCCAGACGCCGGGGATCTTGGCCCCACAGGCGGCGCATGCCCCGTCTTTCATGCCCGAGGCGTCCACGCGGTAGCCGACGCGGTGGATGGCCCGCTTGCCGCACGACGCGCAGTACGTGCTCTCCCCTTCGTGGAACGGGACGTTGCCGACGTAGACGTACCGCAGGCCGGCGTCCATGGCGACCTTGCGCGCCCGGCCGATGGTCTCGACGGGCGTCGGCGGCAGGTTCTTCATGCGGTACGTCGGATGGAACCGCGAGAAATGGACGGGAACGTCCGGGCCGAGTGCCTTGACGAGCCACTTGGCCATCTCGCGGACCTCGGCCTCTGAATCGTTCAGCGTCGGAACCAAGAGGACGACGACCTCGGTGTGAATCCCCACGTCGGCCAGGACCTCGAGCGCCTCCAGGACCGGCGCCATCCGGGCTGCGCACTGGTCCTCGTAAAACTTTTCGGTGAAGGCCTTCAGGTCGACCTTGACGGCCGTCAGGTGCTTGCACAGTTGCCGAAGCGCCGCCTCCTGGATGAAGCCGTTGGAGATCATGACGCTGCCGACGCCCCCCGCGCGCCCCGCCGCCGCCGTGTCGTGCATGTACTCGTAGAAGACGACCGGCTCGGAATAGGTGTAGGCGATGGTGGGGATGCCTCGCGCGACGGCCGTCTGGACGAGATTCTCCGGCGGCACCAGGAGGCTGCGGACCTGCTCGGGGCGGAACTGGCTGATCTCCCAGTTCTGGCAGAACTTGCATTCCATGTTGCATCCGGCCGTCGCGACGCTCAGGGCCTGCGTCCCCGGCAGGTAGTGGAACAGGGGCTTTTTCTCGATCGGGTCCACGTTGATGCTGCAGAGGTTTCCGTAAACCAGGGTCTTATAGTCGCCGCCGCGGTTCTCCCGCACGCCGCAGTACCCGCGTTCGACGTCGGCCACGACGCACTCGCGCGGGCAGAGGGTGCAGCGGACGGCCTTGTCGGGCAGGCGGTCGAACCACATGGCGTCGTGGACGGCCACCTGGGCCCGCCGGTCGTCTGCCTGGGCCGCCGCGGACCCGCCGACGACCCCGGCGGCGCAGACGGCACAGGCCCCCGCGCCGAGCGATTGGAGGAACTCGCGCCGCGTTTCCGCGTCGCCGGATTCTATTCCACGTCGCGCCATGGCTTGCCGATTCCGATGACCTCTATCCGCTCCAGGTCGGCCGTCCCAAGGCCGCGCGCCTCGGCACTCGCGAGATACCGGACGGGCCGCTTCTCTTCCGCCAGCGTCTTCATTTTCGCCGCCGCGCGCTTCCCCTCGAGGATCTCGAGGGCCACGCGGTCGAGTGCGACCGGGTCCGTGGCGAGGAGAATGCCGCCGTAAGCCCACTGCCGGTCCGGCCGCGACGGCGGGCCGCCGTCGTACTGCGAGCGCGTCGCGTCACACAGGGCGATCCGCAGCCGGCCGCGGATGTGCGGATGGGCGCAGACGTCCGCAATGAACGGGTCGCATCCGTTCTCGTGGTACTTGTTCGGGTTGTGGATGGCGCCGTAGAAGTTTTTCAGGCAGCCGGTGAGGCCGGCGAGATTATGGTCTTTGAGGATGGCGGCGCTGGCGAGGGCGGTGGTCTCGTCCGTGACGATGCGAGAGTAGAGGCTGCCGATGGCGCCGCTGGTGGCAATTTGGCTCGCGTACCCTTCGCCGCCGCGCGACGCCAAGGCGTCCGTGCCGAAGCACCGCACGCCCTTGCCGCTCGTCCGGAGCGTGTGGCCGGAGGCCTTGAGTTCCCTGTCGGAGCGGTCCCAGAGGATGATGCGTTCGGGCGCGACGCCGGCAGAGCCGATCGCCTCGGCCAGCGCGACCGCCACGACCGGGCTCGTGGAGAAGCCGAGGCAGTTGACCTTGATGCTGACGCGGTCGTCGGGCTTGAACCATCGGGCCCAGGCGTCGGCCGACCGCGCGTCGCCCGCGAGCGCCCGCCCCGCTTCGTCCAGGAGTTCGCGGACGCGCTTGGGGTCCGGCGAGTTCTGGGCAAGGGCATCGTCGCGCACGACGACGACGCGCGACTTGGAGCCGTCCGGCTTGGTCGGCCCGAAGGCCGAGGCCGCATACGGCAGGCCGGCGACGGCGGCCGTCGCCGCCCCCGCCCGCGTCAGAAACTCGCGCCGATTCATCACGGTTTCGCCTCCTCCTTCTCCCCGAAGACATGGGCCTCGAACCGATAGACCGTGACGCCGGGTTTCTTCCAGGCGTCCGGGGCGAGGCCGGCCTTCCCGGCCGCGCAATGGGACAGGAACTCTTCCTTCGACCATCCGGTTTCGGTGGCCACCTGCGGGAGGAAACAACCGGACCTCCCCTCCCCTTTGATGTAGATGCCGTGGCGACCGAGTTCAATGTCCTGGAGCGGATCGCGGACCTTCTCCAGAGGCGTCAGGACGGAAATCTCGATGTCGATGTCGCCCAATTCCGCCGGCGTCACCGGATCGCCGCGGAACCGGAAATCCTGCGCGGCCGCTCGAGTCATCTCAGCGACGGTCTGGTACAGGGGCGCCCGCGGCAGGAACGTGCCGATGCAGCCCCTGAGGCGCCCGTGGTTTTTTAGGGTGACGAAAGCCGCCCCCGGCCGTTTCAGCACCCCGGCCAGGTCATACTTCGATTCGTCGAGAGACGCCTTGCCGGTGTTCAGAAACTCCTTGAGGACGTCGCGGGCGAGGCGAAGGAGGGTCTGTTTCTCGGAGCCTTTAAGATACGCGGTCTCGCCCGTCCGCCAGAAGACGATCGAGGCATAGGTCACGGAGTTCTCCCAGTCGCCGGTGAGCCGGCCGCTCGTGTCGAAGGCGACGCGCTGGCCTTTCACGTCGCCCCAGGCCTTGAGCACTTCGAGGAGGAGTCCGACGGCCGCCTGGCCGCAGACCGTATCGCCCGTCTCCTGCAGGAACCCGTCCCAGGCCTTCGGGTCGAGGGCCAGAATCCTGGCCACGGCCTTGTCGTTCAGATCGGCGAGGCGTTTGGCCACGAGGTCCTTGAACGGCACGTAGCCGAAGCGCGAACCGTAATGGCAGAAGTCCGTGCTGACCACGAGGAGCGTCTCAGAGTCGGCGAGGCCGCGCAAATTTTCCGCCAGCACGGCGCGCTCGGTGGGCGTCATGACGCCGACGATCACCTCGACCATCGAAAAATCCTTGAGGGCGCGCTGGAGCATCGGGAGTTGATTTTCCACCGAGTGCTCCTGCCGGTGGGCCGCCGGCTGCTCGCGGACGACGGGGCACTTGAGGAGCGCGTCGCGCGCCTCGGCGTCAACGGGGATCCGTCCGAGCGGCGTCTCGTAGGCATCGGCCCGAAGGACGCTCGCCCCCCGGACGGCGGCCTGATGGCTCGGCCCGAGGAGAATAACGCGCTTGTACGAGCGGCCCTTGAGCGTCGCGTACCCCTTGCCCGCCACGGCGCCGGAGTATTCGTACCCGGCATGAGGGACGATTAGCGCGACCGGCGGGCGGGGGATCTCGGCCGCCGGTTCGCCAAGAAACCCGTCCACCATTTGCTTCAGCCGATCCGCGTCGGCCGGGAACCATCGCCCCGCCCCGGCGCAGGCATGGACCTTCTCCTTCGGCGATTCGGCGGGAGATTTTTCAGCCGACCGGGCAACGGCAACGGGGACAGCCAGGCACCCCGCCGCAAGAGGCAGGATCAACCACAGGCAGGCGTTCGGGCGTCGCGCGTCCATGTCGGACCTCCTTAGGGGAAGTTGGACGGCCGGTTCTCGCTCACGACTTGATTATAAGCCCGCGGACCGCCGAGGACAATCCGCCCTTTCGATCCGGCAGCAGGTTCGCCGCGGGGCTTGCCCCGCGCTGCGAACAGTCAGCGCCCCGCAAGCGGGGCGGCGAACCAACCCTGGCGCACCCTCAATAGGTGTCCCAGTGCAGGACGTCTTCGAGGGACCGTTTGCCGGGGTTCGGAAGGTCGCCTTCGGGCCAGCCCATGGCCACGAGCGATACGAGCCTCAACTCGGCCGGCGCCCCGATCCGTTTGACGACCTGCGGGGCATAGGGTTTCTTGTCGCCGGCGACCCAGCACGCGCCGAGGCCGAGGGCGTGGGCTGCGAGGAGCATGTTCTGGGTGGCGGCCGAGCCGTCTTCGAGGTAATACTTCGTCGCCCCGGCGAGGACCGCGATGCAGACGGGGGCGTCGGCGATGAAGGCGCCGTAGTCGGTCGTCTCGGCAATTTCGCGGCGCACGGCCGGGTCGGTCACGACGACGAACTCCCACGGCTGCTCGTTGCGCGCGGTGGCGGCCAGTCGGCCGGCGTCCGCCACCTGCTCCACCAGTTCGCGTCCGACGGGGCGGTCGGCGAACCGTCGGCACGAGCGCCGGCTGCGCAGGGCTTCCAGGGCATCCATCGGCCTCTCCTTTATCGCTTGGGCGTGACGACGATTTCCTGCTGGTCGATCATCTCGATGCGCTTGGAGGCCGGATGGTAGGTGATGACGCGCGCCTTCACTTCGCCGAACCGCTGGGTCGCCTCGGTCGCCTGCCAGAGCGTCGCCCATTGGTCGGCCCCCGAGTAGAGGCGCATCAGTTCCGGCGCCCGCTGATACATCAGCCGCTGGCTGCTGCCGCGACGGTCGTCCACCCACAATTGGACGCCGCCGTCCGCCACCATCTTCGCGACGGTCATGCGGTCTTCGCGTGCCAAGTCCACGGCGGCGGAAGGGGCACGCTCGCTGAAGACGACCTGAAGGTCGCCGCTGCGGATCTTCGTCGTGGTGGGCTTGCCGCCCGAGGCCGCGCCGGCGCCCGGCGAGCCGCGTCCGACATGGACTGTCTCGACGTTGCCCTTGAAGTAGCAGCGGTCGGTCGCGCCGTCGTAGGCCATCCCCTCGGTCCAGACGACGTTCGTCCGGGCGTAGCCGGCGGGCGCTTCGTCCGCCCAGAACCCGGCCTCGTCGGCGGGGCCGAGGCCCGGCGGCGCCGCCTTGCCGGGGTCCGTCTTCTCGCGCGAAAGGATGCGCATGCGTCCCGGCCCGCGCATGTAGGCCTTGCGGATCTCCTCGACGTACGTCAGGTTATCGCCGACGATTTCCATTTGGTATCGGACGGCCCCGTCGGGGTCCATTCGGCGTTCGACGGCCCGGACGTCGTTCTTGGCGAAGACGCGTTCGACGGCTTTGCGGCCCATGAGCCCGCCCATCGGGGTCGAGCGGTCCTTGGCCGCGGCGGGCGCCCCGGCGACCGCGCCGGTGGCCGGCGCCTTCTCGGGCGCGTCGCGGAAATAGACCCACATGCGTCGGCAGTCGAGTCGGCTGCCGCCCGTCGCGGCCTTCACGTCGCCATCGAAGAACGCGAAGTTCCGCGCGTCCTCGAAATACATGCTCTCTTTCCACTGGATGACGAGCGGGTCGGCGCTTTGCCGCGGCCGGCCCCGAAGGTCCGTCGAGGCGGGCACTTCGAGTTCCCCCGCGCCCCGGACGCGGGCCTTGCCTTCCTTTTCGAGGAACTCGACCTTCGCGCCGACGATCCGCGACGTGAGCGGAACGTCGAGCACGGCGGCGACGTCGCCCGGCGCGACCGCATCGCCGACCGGGCGTGCGATACTCTTCAGGACGCCGTCGGCCGGCGCCTGGATGGAGACGGGGCCGACGCCCGTGAAAATCGAGGCGATCGCATCGCCCCGTTTAACCGTACCGCCCACGGGAGCCCGCCAATTGATGATCGTCGCCTCGCGCCGGCCGGCGGGGAGTTCGGGAACGAGAACCTCCTCGGCCCGTAGCGTGGTGCGCGCCGCGCGCGCGGGTTTCTTCTCGGTGCCCTCGAGAAGCAGGATGCCGTTCGCGAGGTCGCGTTTGACGTGGTCGCCCTCGGCCAGGAGGTCGGCGCGGTCAATGAGGACGTCGCCGGTGGCGTCGAGGTAGTCGGCGTCGAGTACGCCCTTGTCGTTCCGCGCGAAGGTGATGAGGAGGTCTTCGGCGCGGACCGTGCCCTTGGCGTCGTTGATGAGCACCTTCCCGGAGGCCTTCATCCGCTTGGGCTCGCTGCCGCCGGTCGCCCCGCGTGCGAAAGTCATGTCGAGGTTCTGGCAGGCGATGTCGCCGACGTTCTGGGCGCCGGCGACGGCGGCGCTGGGCTTGGTGTTCTTCACGAAGACGTCGCCGTGGCCGACGAGGCGCTGGACGGCTTGCCCTCGGCTTGCTTTGGCGCCCGCGTCGACCGGGAGGGCCGGGAAAAAGTCGATGACCAGTTCGTCGCCCTTCAGAAAACCGTCCTGCTGGACGACTTCGGCCTGGCCGCTGAAGGCGGCCTGGCGGAGTTGGCCCGTGCCGCCCGACTCGCCGGCCGGCAGTTCGTAAAACGCCAGGCGCATCCCGCGCGTCCACTTGGCGTCCAGTGCGCTCGTCGTCGGCTTCGCGCCCGCCGCCGGCGCCGGGGCACCCGTCAGGCTTTCGGTGGCGACGACGGCGTGGAGTTTGCCCTTGCCCGTGACGTCGGCGGTGCCGAGGGTGCGGTCAAACTCGAGCCGACCGCCCGTCAGCCACAGGCGCCCCGGCTGTTCGAGGATATACTGGCCTTCGCGTCCGACGACGAGGCCGCCGCCCGTCTTGAGGTTGTATCGGACCTCGTCGCCGACAATGCGCGTCTGGCCGTCCTCGACGACGGCCGGTTTGCCGACGGCGAGGACTTCATTCTCCGCCCCTTTCAGTTCCTCGCGTTCCTCGGCAGGGACGGGCGTGATGATGAGCGGACCGTTCGCGATGACCACGAGCGGCGGCAGGGCGCCCGGCCGGAGAAACTCGGGCTCCTCGGCCGATCCCGGCCCCAATGGGGCGAGCGCGCCGGGCGTCGCCTCGGCGAAGCCGGGCTTTGCCCGGGCGGAGCCGGGACCGGCGCCCGGTTCGGCAGGCGTCGCGGCAGGTTCGGACGTTGCGGCAGAGCCGGAGGGCGCGGCCGGGCCTCGAGGCGGCGGGGCGGGCTCTATCGTTCCCGGCGGCACCTCCACCGGTGTCGGAGTCGCCGCCCCTTCGGGGCCGCCGGGCTGGACCGCCCTGCGGGCCATCTCGTTGTAGAGCGTCAACTGGTCGCACAGGAGCCGCTGGTCCATCTGGCGTGCGTCCACGTCGCCGCCCAGGTCGATGCGCCAGAGGTCGCCGCTCTTCTTCGCTTCCGGGGCGGGCGTTTGTTCCGGCGGCGGCGCTCCTCTCGGCGCCGTCGCGGATTCGGGCGAGCGTTTCTCGGGCGATGCGGCCGGTGCGGCGGGCGCGGGGGGCGGGGAGGCTGGCGGGCCAGGCGCCGTGGGCGATTCCGCGGCCGGTCCCGGCTCCGCCCGGGCAAAGCCCGGCTTCGCCGAGGCGACGCCCGGCGCGCTCGCCCCATTGGGGCCGGGATTCGGCCGGACGCTCAGGCCCATCTGGAGGCGGTCGCCCGCCTCGAGCGTAATCAGGATGTTCTCGTAGAAGGTCATCGTGTCGATGCGGCGCGTCTTGCGGTCCAGGACCATCTTCATCCGGCGGGCCGTCAGGTCCATCTCCCGGCCGACCATGACCACGGGCCCGTCGGTGGTCAGTTCATAGGCTTCGTCGTTGAACACCAGGTCCTCCAGACCGACGAGGAGGTCGTCGGAAGGGTCGTCGTAGGTTCCGCGGTCGTGGATCAGGATGACGTTGCCCCAGAGGCGGCCCGACTCGATGCTGGAGATGTCGGTGACGGCGCCCTTCGTGACGGCGTGGGCGAAGTCGGCGGAGAGGGTGATGATCTCGCCGCTGCGTGTGAAGAAGCGGATGCGGGGGCGGGTGATGTCGGAGGTGTCCTTCTTCCTGTGGACGATCTTTTCGGCAAGAAATTGCATCTCGAGCCGGCCGTCGCGGTCCTTGCGGAGGAGATTGACGTTCGTGGAGACTTCGTGTCCGGTCCCGTCGCCGGTTTCCATTTCCGCGCCGGCGCCGGCGGGTTTCTGAAGCGCCTCGCCCGGCACGTCCGGCCCTTGAGCCAGAAAAGCCGCCTCCCACCCCCTGTACCAATGGCGCAGGATCATGAAGACGAAGACCGCCGCCAGGAGGGGCAGCACGACGAGCATGATGCGGCGGAAGGTCACGGCCCGGTCCTCCACGGGTGGCGGGCGGGCGGCAGGTCGCCGGGCAGCCGCTCGGCGTAGCGCCGCGTGACGCCGGCCCAGAGGCCCTGGTACTCGAGGATGAGTTCCACCGTCTCGCGGACGGCCCCCGCGCCGCCGCGCGACCGCGCAACGTAGTGAGCGAGGCGTCTGGCGTCGGCGACGGCGTCGGCGGTGGCCACGGCGAAGCCGGCCCGCGCGAGGATCGGCAGGTCCGGCAAATCGTCGCCGATGTAGCAGACGTTCTCGGCCTTTCGGCGAAACCGCTTGAGGATCTTCTCGAAGACAGGCAGTTTGTCCTTCGCATCCTCATAGACGGCCTTGATGCCGATCTCCTCGGCCCGGCGTCGGATAATCGGGGACGCGCGGCCGGAGAGGATGGCCGCCTCGTGCCCCGCCCGCAGCCAGTACTTCACGCCCTGCCCGTCGCGCACGTGGAACGTTTTCGTCTCCGTCCCGCGCGCATCGTACACGATCCGCCCGTCCGTCATGACGCCGTCCACATCCAGCACCAGAAGATTTATCCGTTCGAGCATTCACACTCCCTATTTCTACGGCGTTATTTCACCGCAGAGACGCAGAGGGCGCAGAGAAAAACAAACAATATTCTGAATACATTACTTTTTGACGTTCCCCCGTCCTCGTTGTTCTCTGCGATCTCTGCGCCTCTGCGGTGAAAAATGCGTTATAAGCCGACTCCTTCGGCAAAGAGGTCCTGGACGTCCACGAGGCCGACGACGCGGTCGGCATCGTCCACGACGGGGATTTCCTCGATGAAGTAGCGGTTCACCAGGACGATGGCCTCGGCGGCGCTCGCGCCGGCGCGGACGAACTTCGGCTGGCGGGTCATCACGTCGCCAATCGGCCGGTCCAGGGCGTCCTCGCGCCCGGCTTCGAGGAGCCGGCGAAGGTCCGCGTCGGTGAAGACTCCAGCGAGGCGCCCGCGCGCGTCGGTGACGACGATGGCGCCGCTTCGGCGGCGCATCTTGCGGAGTTGGGCGAGGGCCTCGCGCAAGGTCAGGCGGTCGCGGACGGCCGGCAGGTCCTCGCCCTTGCGCATGACGGTCTCAACCATGAGCAGGTGCCGGCCGAGGCTCCCGCCGGGATGGTACAGGGCGAATTCCTCGCGCGTGAACTGGCCGGCTTCCTGGCGCATCTTGAGGACCGCCAGGGCCAGCGCGTCGCCGAGGGCCAGCATCGCGGTGGTCGTCGCGCTCGGCGCCAGGCCCATCGGGCAGACCTCGTCGATCCGGCCCATCCAGAGGAGCACCTTCGCCTGCCGGGCGAGGGTGGACTCGCGGTTGCCGGTCATCGCAATCACGGGGACCTTCATCTTCTCCAGTTGCCCCAGGAGGCGCGTGACCTCGGCCGTCTCGCCGCCGTAGGAAAGAATCAGGACGACGTCGTCCTTGCGGACGCGGCCCAGGTCTCCGTGGACGGCCTCGGCGGCGTGGAGAAAATGGCTGCCCGTGCCGGTCGAGGCCAGCGTCGCCGAGATCTTCTGGGCGATGATGCCGGCCTTCCCGATGCCGCTCGCGACGATGTTGCCCTTGCAGGCATAGAGCATGCGAGCGGCCTCGACGAAGGCGTCGCCGAGACGCTCGACGAGGCTGCGGATGGCGTCGGCCTCGGCCTCCAGGACGTGCTTGGCGTAGGCGAGGTCCACGGCAGGCGCGGGGGCGCTACGCCGCGTGCGGCCGGTGGTCTTGCGCTTTGCCATATCAAGCCCCTCTCGGAGGCACCGTTCGGGATTCCAGTGTAAGGCGGACGGCGAGCGGCTGCAAGCCTTCTCCGAGGGCAGGGAAATACGCCGGGCGTATTCCCCCGTCTAGGCGGTTTGAGGTAAATTCCGTCAGCTTGCCGCGCGGCGGGTTCGCCGCCCCGCTTGCGGGGCGCTGGCTGTTCGCAGCGCGGGGCAAGCCCCGCGGCGAACCCACCGCGTAAAACTTATGTAACCTCGCTCAGAACCGGCCGCCGCGACGGCGGGAGGTATCCTGGAGGAACATCTTTTCGCGCGGGGTGAGGCTGTCGATCCCCTCCTCGTGGATCTTCTTGAGGATGCGGTCGACCTCGGCCTCTTCCTTGGCCTCGTCCTTGGCCTCTCGTCCCCGGCCCTGTGAGGTATGTTGGCTCCGGGCCGAGCCTCTGTGATAGCGCCGCCAGGCGGCGACGTGATCGCCAAACTTCATCCAGACAAACCCGAGGGCCATCCCGCCGAAGTGGGCGGCGTGGGCGACGTTATCCGTCCATCCCTTCGTCAGGCCGCCGACGATGTGGCGCGTTTCGACGAGGGCGTAAATGATCGCCACCCAGCGGGCCTCGATGGGAAAGACGAAGAACAGGAGAAAGATCGCGCGGGGATTCAGGGTGGCAAAGGCGACGAGGATGCCCGCCACGCCCGCCGACGCCCCCACAGCCTCCATCGTCAGGAACGTGTGGCCGGCGGCATCGAGGGCCACCGCGCCGTGCTTCAGGTACATGAGGAAATTGAAGGCGGCCTCGAACAGGCCGCCGGCGATCCCGGTCCCAAAGTAGATCCACAAGAATCGGCGCGTCCCCACTTGGCGCTCGAATGACACGCCGAGCATCCAGAAGACAAACATGTTGATGAGAATGTGGTTGGTCGACCCGTGAAGAAACATGTACGTGACCAGCCGCCACAACTGAAGGCGCATCAGACCGCGAAGCGAAAGGGAACCGACGGCAAAGAGCGGCCCGGCCCAGAACATCTCGAGGACGAAGACGCCGACCGTCAAAAGAAGGATCACCTTCACGCCGGGAGGGAAAAAGCCGCCGCGGTCGCTGAAGAAGCCCCGTCGGCGGGGCGGCGGCTCGTTCCACGTCTCGTGCCAGGCCATCAGCCGTCCCCTCCCCCGGTCGGCCCCGCGCGAAACGTCCGCCAGAAAAGGAGCGCCGCCACCGTTTTCGCGTCGGTGATTCGGCCATCGCGGATCATCTGATAAGCCTCGTCAAGCGGAACGAGGACATTCTCGATTTGTTCGCCGGCCTCTCGGTTCGGATCGCCCGGCGCCAGGTCCTCGGCCAGGAAGATTTCCAGCCGCTCTGAGAGAATCCCCGGGCTCGGGTGAATCACAAGGAGCGGCTCGAGGCGGCCCGCGCGGTAGCCCGTTTCCTCGGCAAGTTCTCTCACGGCACAGGCCCGCGGGTCTTCGCCCTCGTCGAGGGTCCCGGCCGGGAGTTCAATCACTTCTCGCCCCAGCGCGTAGCGCCAGTTCTTTTCCAGGAGGACGCGTCCCGGCTCGGGAAACGCCAGGATCGCCACGCTCCCGCCGTGGCGGATGACCTCGCGCGTCGTCTCGCGTCCGTCGGCAGCGCGAATGTGGTGGACCTCGAGCGCGACCTTTCGGCCGGAGAAAATCCGCTCGCGCTTCAGAACCTGCGGATGCTCCGCCATTCGTCCGCTGCCTCCCTTTAAGTCGGGGGGATTATAGACCGCCGGCCGCGGGCATGCAACCTTGAGGCCGTCGGAGCGGGCACAAATAGGCTTGTCCGGCATCCCCGGCCGCTTATAATGCTCCCGTTTGACGCGAGGACACCCATGAAGACAGCGTATCGAACGCACACCTGCGGCGAGTTGACGCGCGAGCACGCCGGCCAGACCGTCCGCCTCGCCGGTTGGGTCGATTCGAGCCGCGACCATGGCGGCCTCATCTTCATCGACCTCCGGGACCGCTACGGAACCACCCAGTGCGTCTTCAACCCCGAAGTGGCGCGCGAGGCCCACGCCCTGGCCGAGGAGATGCACGGCCAGGACGTCGTGCGGCTGGAGGGGACGGTCTCCCCCCGGCCGGCCGCGGCGGTTAATCCGAAGATTCCGACGGGCGCGATCGAGGTCCGCGTGACGGTGGCCGAGGTCCTGGCGAAGAGCGCGCCGCCGCCCATCACCGTCGCCGACGATTGCGACGCCGGCGAGGACGTCCGCCTGCGGTACCGGTACCTGGACCTCCGGCGTCCGTGCATGCAGCGGAACCTGCTGGTGCGGCACGAAATCATCCAAGCGATGCGCCGCACGCTCGAAGGCGAGCGGTTCATTGAGGTCGAGACGCCGCTCCTGACGAAGTCCACGCCGGAGGGAGCCCGCGACTTCCTCGTTCCGAGCCGGATCAACCCCGGCCGGTTCTACGCCCTACCCCAGTCGCCGCAACTCTTCAAGCAAATCCTGATGGTCTCGGGCTTCGACCGGTACTACCAGATTGCGCGGTGCCTGCGGGACGAGGACCTGCGGGCGGACCGGCAACCGGAGTTCACACAACTCGACATCGAGATGGCATTCATCGCAGAGGACGACGTCCTCGGGGTGACGGAGCGGGTGGTGGCGGCGGTCGTGAAGGCGGTCAAGGGCGTAGACCTCGCGACGCCGTTTCCGCGCCTCTCGTTTGCCGACGCCATGCGCGATTACGGTTCCGACAAGCCGGACCGGCGGTTCGAGATGAAACTGGCGGACGTGGCCGAGGTGGCGCGGGCGAGCGAATTCCGCATCTTCCGCCAGGCGGCGGAAGCGGGCGGCCACGTGAGGGGCCTCAAGGTGCCGGGCGGTCCCGGCGCGCCGGGACTCACGCGCAAGGACATCGACACTCTGACGGCATTCGCGGCCGACTTCGGCGCGAAGGGACTCGCCTGGATGCGCGTCGAGGCGGAAAGCCTGACGGGCCCGATCGCCAAGTTTTTTAAGCCCGACCAGTTGGCGGCGATGCAAAAAACGTTCGCCGCCAAGGAAGGCGACCTGCTGCTTTTCGTCGCGGACGCGCCGGCCGTCGTCGCCGCAAGTCTCGGCGCCCTGCGGGTTCACCTGGGCCATCGGCTGGGACTGGTGCCGCAGGAAGAACTCAACTTCTGCTGGGTCACCGACTTTCCGCTGTTCGAGTGGGACGTCGAAGAGAAACGGCACGTGGCGATCCACCATCCGTTCACGAGCCCGAAGCCGGAGGATCTGGACCGGCTGGAAAGCGAGCCGCTCTCCGTCCGTGCGCGGGCGTACGACCTCGTGCTGAACGGCGTGGAACTCGGCGGCGGAAGCATCCGTATCCATCGGCCGGACGTCCAGGAACATGTCTTCCGCTTGCTGGGCATCGGCAAAGAGGAGGCCGAGGAAAAGTTCGGATTCCTCCTGGAGGCGCTGCGGTACGGCGCGCCGCCGCACGGGGGCATCGCGCTGGGGCTGGACCGATTCGTTCGGCTCCTGGTGGGGGCGTCGAGCATCCGCGAGGTCATCGCGTTCCCCAAGACGCAGCGCGCCCAGTGCATGATGAGCGGCGCGCCGGGGACGGTGGACGAGCGGCAATTGAGGGACCTGCACATCCGCCTGCGACCGGAGGCAAAAGGCGAGGCCGCCGGCGCCCCCGCGACGCCCCCGGCGCCGCAGGAGTAAGCGAGGTTACATAAGTTTTACGCGGTGGGTTCGCCGCCCCGCTTCCGCCGTCGCCCTTCAGGCTATGGCGGACAAGTGCGGGGCGCTGGTCCCGGCGCGCCGGGACGCGGGGCAAGCCCCGCGGCGAACCCGCCGCGCGGGGCGTCACTTTCGCCCGCAGCAACTCTTGTACTTTCGGCCGGAGCCGCACGGGCATGGATCGTTTCGTCCGACTTTCCCCGCCGTCTTTGCCGGCGGAGCCGCGCCCGCCTCGGTGGGCGGCAGTTCCCCTCGGCGGACGTATTCGGCAATCCGCTCCATGTCTCCGAGGACCCGGCGGTAGAACATCTTGAACCCCTCGCAGAAATGGCTGTGACGGTCGGGGCTCGTGCCGATCGGACGGTGATGTTTCGGGCATCCGCCCCAGCAGTATTTCAGGTACTCGCACTGGCGGCACTCGGCGGGGAGGTCGGTCTTCAGGGCCGCGAACTCCTCCAGGCGCGGGCTGCGAACGAGGTCTGCGAGCGGCGTCTCCGCGAGGTTCCCGATCCGCCACTCGGGATACACGAAGTGGTCGCAGGCGTACAGGTCGCCGTTGAACTCCAGGATGTAGGCCGAGGCGCACCGCTGACTCTGAACGCAGGTCGTCGCCCGGCCGAAGACGATCGTGTGCAGAACGTTGTCGAAGAAGCGGACGGAGACGCGTCCGACGTCGCGCGCGGACCACTGCTCGAAGACGTCCAGGAGGAGCCGGCCGTACGCCTCGCCCGTGACGGAGAAGTCGGTCGGCTCGTCCGTGCCGGGCTCGCGCTCGAGGATAGGGATAAACTGGAGGTACCGGACGCCGCGGTTGACGAAGTAGCGGTAGATGTTTCCGGCGTGGGGTGCGTTCGCGCGGTTGATCGTCACGAGGACGTTGAACTCGACGCCGTTTTTCCTCAGGAGTTCCAGCCCCGCCCAGGCGCGGTCGAAGGTCGGCCGGCCGGCGCGGTCCACTCGGAAAGCGTTGTGCACCTGAGGCGGGCCGTCCAGGCTGATGCCGACGAGAAACTTGTGCTCCGCAAAGAAGGCGCACCACTCGTCGTCCAGGAGGGTCCCATTCGTCTGGAGGCCGTTGGTCACCACCTGCCCCGGCCGGCCGAACTCTTTCTGATAGGCGACGGCCTTGCGGAAGAACTCTTTGCCGGCGAGGGTGGGCTCACCGCCCTGCCAGCCGAATTCGCAGCGCTCGGGGTTCGCCTCCAGGTACTGCCGCGTGTACGACGCGAGAAGGTCGTCGCTCATCAGAAACGTTTTCGTGTCGGGGTAGAGTTCGCGCGGTTTCATGGTGTAGTAGCAGTATCGGCAATCGAGGTTGCAGGTGCCGCACACCGGCTTGCACATAATGTGAAACGGGCGGACGATCTCGCTCACGGCACCACCATCCGAAACGGTTCTGCGGCTGAAGGCATTATACGCCGGGCCCTACGCGCCGGCCAGTCGTAGGCAGACCTCGGCCACGCGGCGTCCGAGGTTCCGCGCGGTCTCGAGGCCGATGTCGTCGTCCGCCACGCCTTGGCCGCCGCCACTCCATAGAGCGGCCCCGAAGTGGGCGGTAGGCTGCCCGTCGCCCACCACCACCATGTCGTGGCACAGCATGGCCGCATGGATCGCCTGAATCGTCAGTTCCTGGCCGCCGTTGCGGACCCCGCCGACGGCCAACGCGCCGCCCACCTTGCTACGGAACAGGAACCCGTTGCGGCGGAACATGACGCACCGGTCCAGGAACGCCTTGCACTGGCTCGTCATGGAACCGAAGTATACCGGCGTCCCGACAATCAGGCCCACCAGGTCCGGCGACGAGAGGGCCGGTACCAGGCTCGTGAACCCGTCGTCGTGGGTGCAGACGAGACCATCGCGGCACTTGCCGCAAGCAATACACCCGTTGACCGAGAGGCCGGCCAGTTCCAGCAGTTCCGTCTCGATTCCGTCGCCGACCTCGCGAGCGGCCGCAAGACACACTTCGAGGGCCGCTTTGGTTGTCTTGCCCTTTCGCGGACTGCATGCAACAGCAATAATCTTCACCTTAGACCCTTTCTGTCTACGCCGGACCGCCGGACGATCAGCGCTCCCTGTTCGCACTCAAGATCTCTGGCGATCACAGGACATTTCGCCATCAGGATGAAGAAGACGGGCCGCTCGGCGTCGCTCAAGGTCTCGTAGTTGCCCTGGCCTTTTGCGATGACCAGGTCGGCCTGGTGGAACCGACGCCGGAACGTCTCGGAGCACTCGCCAAGGAGCGTCCCCGGCGCGTCGGAGCCGTTGTCCATCACAGCCACGCGGTCGGTGAGGCCTGCGGCCCGGGCGTCCTCGATCGTGGCGTCGTTGATGACGGGCTGGGCCTTGACGACCACGGTAATCTTCTTGGTTGGCAGCGTCTCGATGAGGACGCGGTCGAAGACGATTTCACCGGCGTTGTCTGCAAGGAAGAAGATGTCGTGTGCCTCGGCCGCCGCGTCGCGCAGTTCATCCACGCTTCCGCACAGCGGGTCGGTCATCGCCCGCTCGATGACCCCGCGGACGTCCGACTCGGTCAGCGTCGAATTGACGCCGAAATCGATGACGTTCCCGGCAATCGCCAGGCGGACCGCCGTTGCGAGCGGATCCGACGACCGCTCGACCCGGAGCATGAGGTCGGGGTACAGGGCCATCGCAAAACGATTGAAACGGTCCTTGACCTCGCGATATGGGTCGCCCTGCCCCGTGCACTGTCGGATGAGCCGATGAATCTTTTGGCCCATCACCGGCGGCGCCACCCGCATATCCATTTCGCTTGCGGCGCGGAGCACCTTTCGCAGGACCTCCGCCTGGATTGCCTCGTCGTCGGTCACGAAGCGAACGGCATCCAAGGTCTGACGCACAAAACACGGGATACAGTCGAAGTACGTTCTCACTCGAAGCCCCTTCCCCGCCACCAGCGAACCCTGTATCTTACCGCGTCTTCGGGGAGGACGGAAGGCTTGTTCTGGTCGTGAGGGGCAGCCATTTTTGCAACCGTTCTCGCTTGAGCGTAACCCCTCCGACGGATAGAATACACCGGGTGTCAAGAGAGGGTCCGCGCCCCAAAGGAGCGTTCCAAGCATGCCCCTGTACGAGTTTGCGTGTGACGCCTGCGGCAAGGCGTTCGAGGAATTTTTCCGCTCGGTGACCGAACGGCGTCGGCCGCGGTGCCCCCATTGCGGCAGCCGGAACGTCCACAAGAAGTTCTCGCTCTGCGCGACCGCGGGCGGCGACCGCTCGAAAGGCCGAGGCGCGTCCGGCGGCGGATGCGGCACGTGTTCCTCCGGCTCGTGTGCCACGTGCGGAGGCTAACGCTACTTTGTCAACTCCGCCCCTCGACAGGTAAGCGGAGGCGCGGTGGCCATTCT
>Ga0307378_10001579_pt1 | contig 36698 bp, 45 predicted proteins | sample UN1MG_FD_202238 | JGI IMG/M metagenome (GOLD analysis project Ga0307378, IMG submission 202238) | Soil microbial communities from Risofladan, Vaasa, Finland - UN-1 | ecosystem: Environmental > Terrestrial > Soil > Coastal area > Acid sulfate soil | place: Finland: Risofladan, Vaasa | collected... | reverse complement strand
CCCAGGGCCTGGCTCGACCAGGCGCGCCTGTAATCCACAAAAGCTAATGAAATCAAGGGGTTAGCTCTCGAGCGCGGGCCAGTTTGCTAGCAGGCTGTTGCAGCTTGCAGCGCTAACCGACAGCTTGCGTCTAATGGCCGTCAAAAAGAAGAGCTCCAAGAAGAGCGTGCGCCTCAAGGCTCGGGCCAAGGCGGAGCAGCTCAAGCCCGCCCGCGGCACGCAAGCCCGCAAGCGGAAGAAGCCCGCAAAGGTCAAGCACGTTCCGTCCGATGCAGCGCGAGCTAAAGCGGCTAGGACCAACAACCCTGGATTCTTCGCGCATAGCATTCAGATCGGGGAAGTTCGCAATCCGCGCGGTCTCAATCAGTACACCTACCGACGCGATGCAGAGCAGACGTTTGCTCGCATTCTCCAGTCGGCTCGCGGTGACAAGCGCAAAGGCACGGTCAGCGAAGAGATCCTTGAGATCATCATGACCATGGCTCAGAACAAAGATCGTTGGGCATTGGAGCGCGTACTCGAGCGGATCCTCCCCAAGATCGAAAAGCATATCCACGAGGATGAGCCGGATGCAGACCGACTCGCTAGTGAGCTCGCTGCTCTTATTGCCAGAGGTTGAGCAGCGTGCGATCGCGCATCAGCTCTCGACGCCGGCACGGATGGCGCTTTGGGACGAGCTCAAAACCTGGAGTAGGTGGGCGCGACCAAAGCAGCTACCGCCGGACGGCGAATGGTTCTATTGGCTCATTCAGGCCGGGAGAGGTTGGGGCAAGACCCGCACCGCCGCGGAATATATTCGCGGGCGTATTGACCGCGGTGAGTGGCGAACGGTCAACGTTGCTGGGCCTACATGGATGGACGTCATGGATACCCAAGTCAACGGAAGTCCCAGCGCTCCCGGCCTTCTCGATATCTGGCCGCCTCACAAGCGACCAGTTCTAAAGCTCTCCAGTGCGAATCCCCATCTGCTTTGCTGGAACGGTGCGGTCATTCGACTGCGCGCAGCCAAGGAGGCTGAGCGATTCCGCGGTACGCAAGCCGAGGGGGCCTGGATTGACGAGATCGACTCTTGGGCGCCGAACCGTATGAAGCCGGCCGAAGCGTTGGCGCTCTTCGAATTTGGTATCCGACTTGGGAGCGATCCTCGAATCGTCGCGACCTCTACTCCAAAGCGTGGACGATTGGTTGCGAAGCTGCTCAAACGCGGCGATTGCGTAGTGTCTCAGGGCGCGATGCAGGAGAACGCTGCGAATCTCAGCGCGAAGTTCATCCGCGCGGTGGAGACTGAGTACGGGGGCACGCGACTTGGTCGTCAGGAGATTGAAGGCATTCTGCTCGAAGACGTTGAAGGCGCGCTCATTACCCTTGACATGATCGCCGACAACCGCCTTGAAGCTAAGCTGCGACCCAAGCTCGGCGACTATGACAGCATATGCGTTGGAGTCGACCCGTCTGGTACCGAAACCGGAGACGCTAAGGGAATCATCGCCTGCGGGAAGATTGGCAAGGTCGGCTACGTAATCACTGACAAGTCGACCCATGCAGGGCCTGACGGTTGGGGGCGCGCAGTCGTCCAGCTCTACTACACGCTGCAAGCCGATCGCGTCGTAGCGGAGGTGAACTATGGCGGCGACATGGTGCAGCACGTAATCCATGCAGCCGCAGACAAGATGGGAGTCCCGCGCCCGCGATTCGTCAAGGTCACCGCATCGCGTGGCAAGCATGTTCGAGCGCAGCCGATTGCAGCGCTGCACGAACAGGGCCGCGTCAAGTACTGCGGAAACTTTCCCCACCTTGAAGACGACATGACCGGCTTCACGGATTCAGGTTGGGAAGGATCGGGCAGTCCCGACCGCGGCGACGCGTGCGTTTGGTCGCTGACGAACCTGCTCGTTCGAAACACTGGACTGTCGCCGTCGGATCTGTACGGCGATGATGACGAAGAAGAGGAGGCGGCCTGATGGCGCTATTGGATCGGCTTCGCGGACCTAGCAAAGCAGCTCAAGCAGCGCAGGCACTCGCGTTTGAAGAAGGCTTTGCTCGGGCGATTGCAGCGATTCCGTACCATAGCCGCACCGATCGGTTCGGAACAGGCCTTGGAAACCAGCCCAATACGAAGACGCTGCTACGCGAGTCCAAAGGCGTAGCCGATACTGCGACGCGTGCGATTGCCAATCGGCTAAGCATGCTCAACCCGCAAGTGATGGTCAGCCGTCGCGATCGCAAGGGAACGGTCATTGACGAGATCATTGACGACAACCCGCTGAAAATGCTACTTGATCGCCCGCATCCGAACTATTCGAGAGCTCAGATGCTGCGATTGGTCGGTCAGTACGTCGTCACGTGCGGCGAAGCCTATTGGCAGAAGGTTGGCTCGGGCCTTGGCATTCCGGTTGAGCTCCACCCCGTTCCGCCTTGGTTGATGGAGCCGATCATCGAACAGAATATCATCGTCGCATACTGGGTGACAGACGGTGATGGCGGCCAACGCGCAGTCGACGCAAACGAATTCATCCGATTCTTCTACGCTGATCCTGAAGATCCTTGGAATGCAGAGGGATATCTCGCCCCGTCCGCAGTGACAGCCGACTCTCTGAAGTTCGCCGGTCAGACGATGCGCGAGCACTACATGAACAACGCCACGCCCAAGACTGCGCTTGAAGCAGGCGAGCAAGCGCAGCCGTTCACGAAGGACGAAAAGGAATCGTTCCTTACCCGTTGGCGCAAGCGATACAACAATCGGGTGGGAACGAGCGATGGATTGCCGGTCATTCTGCCCACGCACTACAAGCTCATCCAAATGGCGATGGAGAGCGGCGCGGACATCACTCCGCTGCTTGAGTACTGGTCCAACATGCAGCTCATGGACTTTGGCGTTCCGAAGTCTATCCTTGGCATGGTAGTCAGCGGCGATCGTTCAAGCGCTGAAACCAACCAGTATGTCTTCGATCGTCATACGATTCTGCCGATTTCAACGATGATTGAAGACGCGCTCACGTTGCAGCTCGCACCGGACTTTGATCCCGCACTCTTCGTCAAGTTCGAGAAGTTCGTGTCGGACGACAAGGCATTCGAGTTGGCGCAAGAGACCGCGGACATCACCAATAAAGTTCGCTCGCCTAACATGATTCTTGAAGCGCGCGGCGAAGATCCTGTTCCGTGGGGCGATCGACCGCCTGCGAAGGTTGGCGAGACCTGGTACGAGCCTGAGATCGAGGATGAGCTACTGCCCGCTGACGATCCCGGTGCAATCTCAGATCCTGAAGTCGACGACGACGAAGTTGATCTTGAGTTGGATAAAGACGACGACGGCGATCGCATGCGAGCAGCAGAGTCCTACTTCAGCAAGGCTCGTGCGTGGGAGCGTCAAGTCAACGCAGAGCGGACGTTTGTACCTGCGTTCACGCGTGAGATGCGGAAGATCTTCCTACTTCAGAAGAACGAAACGCTCAAGAAGCTGGAAGCGACTAAGCCGCGCTCGCGAGTGACCGCTGACGAGATCTTTGACGACGAGGCATGGGACAAAATCTTCAACGCACGCGTCGAGCCGATTCGCCGATCCGCTACCAACGCAGCTGGAAGCGAAGCGATCGCAGGTATCAGCGATGATCTGGAGTTCATATTCAACACGAAGGTCACCGCGCAGCTACGAAAGCAAGCGGGCGCACTGATTACCAACGCGAATCGTACGACACAGAAGGCTATCGCTCGCGAGCTTGCTACCGGTAACTCGGCAGGCGAAGGCGTTGGTCAGCTCGCTACCCGCATCCGTCGGGTGTTCGATGTTCGACGCCAGCAAGCTCGCACGATTGCACGCACTGAAGTTCTGAAAGCTACGCAGACAGGCCAGCTCGCAGGCTTTGAACAGAGCGGCGTAGCTCGAAAGCAATGGAATACCAGTTTGGATGCAGACGTTCGCGACTCGCATCTGATCGACGGCCAAGTCGTTGACCTTGATGAGTCGTTCACTCTGACTGACGGCGAGCGAGCCGACGCGCCCGGCATCGGCGAAGGCGGCAGTTCTCTCTCTGCGAGCAACTCAATCAATTGCCGGTGTTTTGTTACGCCGGTTGAGGAGAAGAAGTGATGAAACGTTTCATGATTTGGAAGTGGTGGTGGGGTGTTGCTGTTACGCTAAGCCTTGCAACGCCGGCGATGGCGGTTGATCCCGCTGCGTATCCGTTGGCGCTGCACCTGGCGGGCTGCGTCGATCTGTTCGACACGGTGACAGCAGGCTCGGTCGAGAACCAAGTCCAGACCACGGGCAGTCCCGACGGTCAGTGCGACTACGACAAGCGGGTTAAGGAGGATGCCAACTCCGCTAGTCAGCTATACGGACCAATCTCACGCGCTCAGCTCGGCAACCCGCATGCAATCCGTGTACGCGCGTTCCGATCGGACGCTGGTGGCGGCCAATGGCTGCTCACCGTCTCCTACGTAAGCCCGATCGATCGAGACGCGGCCCCGATTCTGCTGGATACTTCAGCAGCCGCGACGGGATCCGTGGTCAACGTAGTGGATATTGGAGTGGACGCTGCGTCCCTCGCGTCGTCTTCCACCGACATCATGGCGGTTGACGGCTTGCCGGACGTGTTCTACCTCACGATTCTTCTAACAAGCGCAACCGCGTGGGATGGTTCATTGGTAATCATTCCGCTCTATCACTAAGGAGAACGGCCATGCCGCGATCATTCGCAAGAGTCAATAGCTTCAACAGAGAGTCGGGGACTTTCGATATGACGCTCGCCACCGAAGGCGAAGCGAGCGACGGCGACATCCTCGAGATCGCTGGCGGAAGTATCCCGGCGCGCATGCCGCTGCTCATCTCTCATACAAACGATCCAACCCTGCAAGCGGGCTCGATTACCAACCCTATCAAGGTTGCGGGCTCGCGACGCAAGCCACCGCAGTTGACGGCGACAGGCGAAATCGAAATGGCTGGCGAAGGTCCGAGCTCAGAGATCCGTCGGGACATGGCGCTGATGATCGAGAAGGGACACGTCAACGCAGTCTCGATTCGGTGGGATCCAATCGAGTCGACGCGACGGGTCAACCTGCCGAGCGATCACGCCTACTTCGTCGACGCTGACTCCGAGAAGGATTGGCGCAAGCGCTACGGACTCTATCACTCCAAGTGGCGAGCGCTCGAAGGCTCAGTCGTCAGTCTCGGTGCGGATCCGGCTGCGCTCATTCGCTGCGCGGATGCTGCGGATTCGGATGTCGCCGAAGCGTTCTGGCGGCAGATGGCCTTCGAAGCCGACCGACCGACAGAGGGAAGCGTCTGGACTCGCTCCGCAGCGCAGGACGATACGCTTGCGGCGGACGACGACGACACCGTGCTCGCGAAGATCTTGGGCGTTGAGCTCTTGATTGCGCCGGCGCAGCGGGATTCGTTGCAAGCGGCCGTCGACACTCTGGAGTCGGAAGTCCTTGACAAAGTAAACGCGTTGCTCAAGGGGCAGCGTGAGATTCAGAAGCGCGGACCAGCGCCAACGAAGGGAGGCAGCGGACTTGCTGCCTCAGCAAGCGTCTTCGCAGACCTTCAGCGAGAGCTGACGCGCAGCGAGGATCGCATGCGTACTCGGATGAAGAACATCCTTGACGCAGCTACTGGAAAGGTATCACGATGAAAATCACTGTCTACTGCCGATCGACTGGCGATGAGCTGGAGATCGAGCATACGGAGCTCAACGAAGAGCTTCATTCCATGGAGCCGGTAGAGGAAGGCGAGCGCACCGAAGGCGAGCCGAAATCTGCGGGTGGAGAGGGCATCGCGTCGCTCTTCGCCACGGCGCTCGAGAATCGCGAAGCTGCGGTACTCGAAGAGATGCGTTCGGAGATTGCCAAGCTTGGGCAGCCTCGCCGCGCGGTTTCGACCACGCGACCGAGTACGCCTTCGCGCGGCAGCGACCACGTGGTGTCTCGCAATCAGCCGACGGATCCGCTCTACCGAGCGCTCTATCGGAAGAACGCGGAACTCCGCGAGGTTCGAACTCCGGACCTCGATCATTGGGGAGCCAAGTGGTTTCAGGGACTGGTCGCACGCGATCGCACCCTGATGCAGCTCGCCAAGGACAAGCTCAACGCCATCACGGGTCGTGCCGTGACGTCGTATCTGGAAGGTGACGTGAGTGGCACGGATCTTCTGGACGGCACGGCAGGCGACGCGCTTCCGCAGAACGTCAACGCAGTGGTAGCCATTGCGCGTGATAGTGCGGCGGTGCTGGCTCCGCTGGTCCAGAACATCACGTTGACGAGTGCGACGCAGCGGGTCCCCACTGCGAACGCGTTCACGACTGGAATGGTCGCAGAAGGCGCGACTTCGACGGGCGCTGGGCCCACGGTCGCAAGCGTGATGTTCAAGGCTCAGAAGGCGCAGGCCTTCGCGAAGGTCAGTGTGGAAGCGATGGCCGACGCCGCTTTCAACCTGATGAGTCTGCTCGCTGTCAAGGCTGGCTCAAGCCTCGGTGCGTTGGAGGATACCCAGATCTGCACTTCGAATGGGACGACTCCGAACATCACCGCGGCGATCGTCGGACAGAACGTCGACGAAGCCTCGACCACGGTTCTGGTCTACGAGGATCTGGTCAAGCTCTACTTCGCACTCGGCAAGGCCTATCGAACGAGTCCGATCTGGCTGGGCAACGCGGTAACGCTGCGCCTCGTCTCTCAGCTCGTCGATGGCAATAGCAACCCGGTTCTCTCGTTCCCCGGCGCGGCGAACGTGGTGACCGACGTTGTTGGCGCGACTGGGTTCATCTTCAACAAGCCGGTCTACGAAGTCCCGCTTGCTGACGGTCAGCTCATCTTCGGCGATCCCTCGGGTTACGGCTTCGGCCGTCGCGCGGGAATCACGGCTGCGGCCAGCGAGCACGCGGACTTCGCGAGCGATCTGATTCAGCTGAAGTTCACGGAGCGATATGATGGCAACATGCTCGATGCGGTTGCCCTCAAGCAGATGAGCGCCCTCGCGACCGTCGCGTAGGTTCTCGACAAGGACTGAGGGCCGCGTCGCCAATTCAGAGCTCCGCGGCGCGGCCCTCAAACTTCAAGTTTTTCAAAGCCTGCAAAAGGAACTGAATCATGGACAACACACAGATTCGACACGCCATGCGAGCTATCCGACGCCTTGCGAATCCCATGCCCAGCACGACCGCTCAGGAACGGCTGGATAAGATCATCGCAATCGCAACCGGCGAGACTGATGCGAGTCCGAATGCTGCGGCTGCGGCTGCGGATGCGGCAGCCAAGAAGGCGGCTGATGAGCGCATGCAGCCGGCTTCACCTGATCGCATGACGCGTGGTGGGCGCAAGCGTGAGAGCAAGTAGCAGGAGGAGCTAAAGGAGCGGGCCTAGCTAGTCTGCCCTTCCCATAGCTAGGTTTCGCTCCGCTCCCTTTGAAAGGAATCCAATGCTGACTACCCTAGCGCGCGTCAAGAACTTCCTCAAGATTGAGAACGATTCCAAGGATAGCCTCTTGGACGAGCTAATCTCTGGAGTCTCCGCGCTACTCGAAACCGAGATGCAGCGCTCAATCCTTTCGTCGCAGACCAAAGGCGAGCAACAGATCGTCATGAGTTCTGCTGAAGTCAATCTCCCGCTAGAGCATGGCCCAATCATTAGCGTGGAGTCCGTAACTGAGAGCGGTGACTTGGTGGCTAGCAACGGCTACAAGATCAACGGCTACATGCTGCAACGAATGTCAGGTATCGACCTTGACGGTTGGACTCCAGGGATTGTGCTGGTCGACTATACTCATGGATTCGACCAAGTCCCCGAAGATATCGCGCTGGCTGCAACCTCTGAAGTCGCCCTAGCCTACCAGCAATCCAACGAAGGCGGCGGCCGCTTGGGTCTTGCTGCGAACGAAGTCGAAAGCCAAGCAAGCGCGACCTTCACCGCGTGGCGTTGGCAGCCGCTTACGCTGCGAACGATCCTCAACTATCGCCGCATCCGGACAATCTGATGGCCCAAGCAAAGATTACTGTTGACGACGCTGAGCTCAAGCGCATGTTCCGACGGCTAAACCTTAAAGCTCGCAATTCAGAAGCGAGCATCGGGATTGAAAAGGCGTTGGACCGTGGAGCTCGCCGCGTTCAAGTCAGCTCGACTACGAAGCAAATCATTCGCGGCGGCGGTCGCAACGCGCCTGTCCATCCTACTCAGTTGACTTCTCGGACTGGCTCATTGCGGCGCAGCATCCGAATCAACAAGACCGCTCGATTCATAAGGGCAATCGGTACCGACTTGATCTACGGCGGCGCGCATGAGGATCCGCAGAGCGGGCAGCGGCCGCGACCGTTCTTGAAGCCGGCGTTAGCTGAAGAGATCGATGCTATCCGAAACGATCTAGCGCGAGAGATTCAACGCGCGATCGACAGGTCTTAGCCTATGTCCCATCAAGCCGAAGTTTCCGCGCAGCTCATCGTCTATATCGAAGCTGCACTGGGAGCAGGAACTATCGTTGAAGAGCCCGAGTCGATTGCTCAGCTCGCGCCGGATACTGGTACGCTCTTCGTCGAAGACTATGATCCTGTTGGGCTAGACTATCGGCAAGAGCTTTCGACCTATACCTACATCCTGCTGTTCAAGCGGCAGACCAGCGTAGACGAAACGCTGGCAGGTCGCGAGCGGATGACCGACGACCTTGAAGCGATTCGCGATGCGATCCGCGTAGACGAAGGCGATCTTGGTGGAACGGTCTGGGCTGCGCGCGTATCTGATAGCAATGTCCAATCATTGAAAGGCTCAAACGAAATCATCGGCTTGGTTCGCATTGAAGTGGAGGTCATGTTCTAATGCCTACCCCGCTCGGCAATCTACGAACTAACGTCGAAGCTTGGGTGCTGGCTGGGCCTATCGCTGCAACCGCGTTGAGCGCGTCAGCTGTTGCGGATAACAAAGTCTTGAGCGCTGACTTCAGAGTACCAAGCGGCGAACTCAAGTATTCAGTTGCGGTTGGACTTGCTACGCAGACCGGCGATTCAAACGTAAACTATTCATCTGCTGAAGTCCGAATTCGAATCCACTACAACCCGCCGCTCGCGTCAGACGCAACGACTTTCATGGAAGATCATTTGTGGACTATCGGCTTGGTGCTGCTCGATCGCGCGCAGTGGCGAGCGAATGTGGCCAACGAGTTCTATGAAGTGACGGGCGGGCCTGAAGCGGCATTCCCTGAAATCGAAGGCAACGTAATCACGGTTGAATACGTAGCCATCGTCAGCATTCTGCAAAGCTAAGGAGATCAGTTATGGCGAAGTTTGCTTTTGACGTTGCGGCCGCGTTTGCGCCGCAAGTAGCAGAGGGTACGTACAACGCGAATCTGGATGCGATCGTCGCGACGCTTGACGGCGATCCGGATGCGACGGACGACGGCCTACTGCTCGGCGATTCCGGCAGCGGCGTTGGCGAGAGCGGTCTGAGTCTCAGCATCGGCAGGCGGTCGCGGGACAAGGCTGTGATTGGCGCGTCGTTCACGCGATCGCTGTCAGACTTCTTGGCCGCAGAGGTTCGAACCTTTAGCTTCTCCTGGCCTTGGGGCGGAGGGCTGAAGACGACGACGATCACGACTCCGGTTGACGCAGACTTTCTGCCGCTGACTGGCGTGCACGCGCTGCTCAACGGCGTTGGCTTGCAGGCTGCGGTCTGGGGTTCGGGCGTTGGATACTCGATCGTACCTGACAACACGGTCTTCCCGTTCAGCGCGCTGGTCTACTACTTCGGCAATCGTCTTGAGCTGCTCGACTGTCGGTGCAGTTCGCTTGCGATCAAGTACACGCCGGGAACCATCGCAATCGCGACCGCGGAGATCGTCGTCGGGTCAATCAAGGATCCGTCCTCGAAGGTAATCACTCCAGTCGCGCTACCGACGCTGGACTACGGCGCGCAGGCAACGCAGTCGATGCCGACCATTGAATCGATTGGCAACGCTTGGAATGCGACTCGCGGTTTCAGTGACTTGACGCTGACCTTCGCGCCGACGATTGACGACATCCCCGATTCGAACGCAGTCGACGGTATCGTCAAAGAGCCGAGCGCCATGGAGATCGGCGTTGAGGCTACGCTCTTCGCGGACGACGCCGGAAGCGGCGAGACCTTCGAGCTCTCTCAAGCGCTCTCGGATGCGATCGGCGACTTGCTGCCGCTGACCTTCACGGTCGGCAGCGCAGCGACGGGCGCGCAGGAGTTGGCGCTTGGACATAGCGTCACGATCGCTGATCCCGAGCTGGACGAAACCGCCATGGAGAAGCTGGGCAGCAAGGCAGCCAACACAATCAAGCTCATCGCTCGATCGGCCACTGCGAACGGAGAGATCGAAATCAACTTGATCTAGCTCCAACTTCTGAAGTACCGAGGAACGCAATGGCGCGAGATCCGCGAGTCAAAGTCCGCATTGAAGCTGAAGACAATACTGGTCAGGCGGTAACGTCGGCTAAGACCGGCTTCAATGGACTATCGACCTCGCTCAAAGTTGGATTCGTAGCTGCGGCTGCGCTCGCGTTCACGGCTGTCAAGAAGCTAGTCGGCGCGCTAGGCGACGCGATCACCGCTGCGACAGTTCAAGAGGACGCGATCAAGAAGCTAGACACGGCGCTCAAGTCGTTGGGGCCGACGTCTGTTACGGTTTCAAAGAACCTGCAAGCCCAAGCCTCTGCACTTCAGAAGGTAACGACTGCCGGTGACGAGACGATCATCAAGGGTCAAGCGCTGCTCGCGTCGTTCACGAAGAGCGAGTCTCAGATCAAGGCCGCGACCGTAGCAGCGTTGGATCTTGCAGCCGCGACGGGCGTCGACCTCAACGCGGCGTTCCTGCTCATGGGTAAAGCGGCCGCAGGCGAAACTAGTACGCTCAGCAGATACGGCATCATTCTTGACGAAGGCTTGACGAAGAGTGAGAAGTTTGCGGCTGCGATTGAAAAGATCGGCGAACAGTTCGGCGGTCAGGCGTCGGCCCAGGCTGAGACTTTCAGTGGTCGGATCAGTCAGATCGGCAATGCGTATGGGGACTTGACTGAAAAAGTCGGTGCAGCGTTTACTGAAAACGAAAAGATCACTGAGTCGCTCACACGAGTTCGCGATATTCTGACGAGCGGCGGTTTGGTTGAAGGCGTCGAAGACCTGGCCGAAGCAATGGCCGACGCTACGACTGCCAGCGTCAACTTCATTGAAGGCCTAAGCACGATAGGTGAGAAGCTCAACACGCTGAACGCGGCAGCGCAAGAGAACGTTCCAGTCTTTGAAGAGCTGGGCGGTGGATTCGGACTGGTTAGCGAAGTCGTTCTACGACTGACCGGCGCGAAGGGCTTGCTCACTCTGGTCGATTTGATTAACGGAGTGGGCTCCGAGTCTGCGAAGACCGCTGCTCAGGTCGCAGCGCTTACCCAGTTCTTGACTATTGAAGCGACTGTCACTGAGCAGCTCGCGGTTTCTGAAGAGCGACTGCTTAGAATCAGACGCGAGACCACTGAGCAGCTCAGCACGCTGACGGATATTTCGAAACGGCTAGGCGTTACTTTGGAGTCGTCAGTCAACGAAAGTCTAAAGAAGAACGCCGAAGCTTTGATTGAAGCAGAGAAAGCCGCTAGGGCTGGCGTGATTACCTACCAAGACCTAGCCAACATTGAAGATGCTGTCGCGGAGTCCAACAATCAGCTCACTGAAAGCCTTACTGGAACTGGGACTGCAGCAATTGAAGCAGGCGAAGGCGTAGAAGTTTTGACTCAAGGCCTTGCTGAGCTTGACAGCCGGCAGCGCACGACGCAGAGCGGGCTAGCTAGTACAGCCCGCGCGTTCAATCAAGCAGCCGTCGCTGCGGCGCAGTTCAATGCGGTAACCGGTGGAGCTCCGCAGGTTGCGCGCGACCATCGAGACCAAGGCACTGTCGACGCAACCGTTGCAGCCGGCGGCAAGGTCACCCAAGGTGGAACTAGAATCCGACTTCCCGGCGGCGGCTCTCGGCTGCTAGGTCAGCGCGACTTCACGGGGTTGAATAACTGATGACTCACGCATACCAGTCGCCGGCCTTTATCCTTGAGCATCTCGCAGCGGACGCAGGCGTTGCAGCGGTTACTAGTAACAACGCTACCGTCGCGGGCCAAGGCGTAGAGCGGCTGATTGACTCGCGAACTGCGAAGCCTCTTTGGTTCGCGTCGGCGCTCGGCGATCACGATATCGAGATCGACTTCGGAGTCACGACTGTCGTCCAGTCGCTGTTCATCCCCGCTGGTCATACGCTTGGAACGACGACTGTCGAAGTCTTCTCAGGCGCGTCGTCGCCCGCCGCGTCGAGCGAAGGAACAAAGGCCGCAACCGCAGACGCTCCGTTCCAATTCGATTGGGTCAACGGAACAGGCGCCCGCTTCTGGCGGGTAGCCTTCAACGCATCGGGCGCATGGCGGCTGCCGGAGTTGGTGCTCGGATCTAAGACGCGTACGATGGTTCGTGGACCTGAGCCTGATTGGCGCACGCCCGTTCAGTCGGCAGTCAACATCGGCGAGTTCCCTGCGTTCGAAGCTGCGCTCGTACTTGGAGCAGAGCGGCGAGTCTGGGAGTTGGACTTCAGACGAGTCAGCGACGCCGACGACTTGGATGTATTCGACACGCTTCAGAATCTTGGACGAGCGCGACCATTCGCATTCCTGCCGCCCGACTCGCACTACGGTTGGACGTGGGTTCGCTTGGTCGAGGACTTCGACTACCGGCAGTCGTTCCCTGCTCCGGGAGTTAGCGTTCAGTACGACGCGAACGCGCGGCTGATCGAGCAGCTCTAATGCTAACCCTAGAAGCTGGTCAAGCTGCACTGGTAGCTCGCGCCGCTGCCGCGCCGATTCTGCTGGTTCATCTTGAAACCTTCACGAACTACGCGTCTGATACTGTCGACACCGACTTCTATTGGACTCTTGGAGTTGGGCCGATCCGATATCCGTGGGGGGTTGCTGTCGACTTCGATCCGGTTATTCAGCAAGTCAGTCCTGTCAATCGGACGATGGATCATATCCCTGACGCTGCTGACTTCCCGCAGCGGTCAAAGACAATCGAGCTACTGGTCGGGAATCTTGATGACGGCGCGGGACCGTTGTGGCAGACGCTGCGCGCCGAAAACCTGGAGTTCGCTCGAGTCACGATTGCAATTCTGCTAGTCGAGACTGCACGACGAACTGACCGCTCGAGCTCAGCCTGGTTCGACTTCACGGATTATGCCGGCACCGAGCACACCGTCGTCTTTCGCGGCGAACTCTCCGAAGTCAGTGACGTCACCGAGAACGGAATTCCCATTACCTTCAAGTCGATCGAGCCTGAATTGGATTGGCCGATGGCGACGGTCGCTACCGAAGTCGACCCGAAGGATCTTGGTAAGCGTTATCCAATCTCGCTCGGCAAGTCCAAAGGCGTCGCGTGTATCAACCGCACCGTTGGATGGGTGACGACGCTAGCGGAGCCGATCACTGATACCACCACTGGAGTCGTAGCGGTCAGCGATACCACAGGTCTGCCGGCTAGCCCAACCGCGTTCACTCTACAGCTTGGCTCAGAGCGCGTGACTGCTACGACGAGCAGCGCAACCGCAATCAATATCAGCGCGCGCGGTGTTTCATCTTCGATCGCGGCTGCTCATCAAGCCGGCACGACTGCTATTGAGATTTTGACTTCGTCCAAGATCGTCTACGACGGCAACGGCGGCGCTGCACTTGCAGCGCTCTACGTCGTTTCGCCCGTGACCGGCGAGAAGACCTTGATTAGTAGCGCCAACTATTCTGTCAACGATTCAGATACAGCGCTGGATACAGGGCGAACGCTGGGCGTCGTGACGATTAGCGCAGCTAGTATGCGCGCGATCTTCGACGACTTGGCCGCAGCAACCGCTATCACGGCGCAGCCGACTTTCGAATCGGGCGCGTTGGACACGCTTCAAATTCCATTCACGAGCGCCGTCGAAGAAACAGGTACCGCGTTCACGCCTGACGCTACCGCGGCGCTGCCCGACGACAGCCTTATCAATCTGTTCGGTCCGCCGTTCGATGGTCAGCTATACGGCAAGCTCGAAAACAATCCCGGTTCCACGCAGGGCTTTCACTTCTGGATTGGCAACGCGCCCAGCGGCGGTCGAGCTGTCTCGCGCTTCCGCGTCGTATGGCTATCGCATCACGGCGAGCATGCGACACGCGCGTTCGAGCTGATCGTCAACTTCAGATTCTATGGCGAAGTTGGCTCGCAGACTTTCGCGACTGCAACGGGGAGCGCGATCAATGTCGGCGTCATCAACAAGTCTGCCTGGGAAACGCCGACGGCCAAGATCGTATCCGATATCGAACGCGTCGCTGCGCCCACTGTAGAGACCAACGATAACTACCTGTCGTTCTATGTCAACAACCCTAGCACTGACGCAGACGAGTCGGCTTTCTTCGCGACCATAATGGCTGACCAATCTTTTGTCGAGGTCGAGCTTGAGCCTGAGAACCTGACTCGGACTGCAGATGTTTCGGTCAGCGGGCCGTCAACTGCAGTTGGCCTTATCTTCATCGCTGACGTAATCGGTATCGGCGCGGTTGGCGGCGCGCATATCCTTGCTATCGTCGATCCGCTGATTGGTCAGATAGGCGTTCCCGCTGCGGAGTGCGACACCGCTGCGGAGTGGTCGGTCGTGACAGGCACCGGTTCAATCTCGGACGATGCTGTTACGCACGTTGACGGCTCCGCAGTCCGCTTCGACTTCACTAGCGGCGCTCAGTTTGGCTGCGAGTCTACTGGTTGGGCGACGCCGATTGACTTGACCGGCAAGCTGGTTCGCATGCGCCTTCGCACGAATAACTCGGACGCTGGCGTGGACGGGCTGTCCATTGGCATTGCTGACTCTGGTGGCCTTACCATCACCGCCAAAACGCTAGTCTCGACCATCGACTTTGACGAAGACACTTGGTACACGCTGATCTTGGACCCAACAGTCGGAGCTGGAACCGGCGATATCACCGACTGGGCTGAGATCGCGTTCCTGTACGGGAACGGCATCCCTGCTGGTTTGCAGATTTGGCTTGACGAGATTGAGGTCGTGACTGGATTGGACGGCGCGCCGGTCGATGCGATCCAATGGCTGATCGAAGACTTCGCTGGACTAGCTGGCGCTCTGGAGTCGGTATCTGCAGCGGAGACTGAAACCAATCTTGGCGACAACGCGATTGCTGGCGACCTACGATTGATGGGCGAAAACTTCCCGCAGCTTCTATCGTCGATGGGCTACGAAGCGCGGACCAACATCGTACTTCGCGAAAGCTCAAGCTTGACCGAGTATCGCTTGCTCAGTGCGCTCGCAGACTATGGGTTCCTTGCTCGCAGCGCGTTCGGTATCGTCGATCCGCTTGCAGCCGAGTCCGGCGACCAGCTCAGCGTACTTGACGACGCATCGGCTTGGTCTTTCGTTCAAGGCGTTGGAACTGAAACTGACGACGCAGTGATTGAAACTGACGGTAGCTCGGTTCGAATTCAGGCTACCGACGTCTCGCCTGGATTCGGCACTGTCATCTTCGCCGGCGTGCTTGACGATCCGGTTGATACGGTCGGCAAGGTCCTACGGTTCCACTTCCGAACTGACCAGTCTGACCCTGCTAACTTCACTGCTAGCTTGAGGGATGAAGATGGCGTTGAGTTCGCTAGGGCGAGGCTGTCCGACTACCTTGATGCAGCCGGCACGTTGCAGGGCTACGACGTTTCAGACGCGTTCCCGCTAGCGGCAGACACTTGGTATGTCGCCAACATCAATCCAACGCGATCGCCGGAAGGCATCGGCGATCCGACTAAGCTGTTGACGATTCGCCTAACAGCCTCTGGCCCAGCAGTGGACAATGACCAATGGTGGATCGATGACTTTGAGCTTGTCACAGTCGCGCCTGTCATTGACCAAGCGCGCGATTGGACCGAGAGCCGCAAGGCTTTCATTGAACTCGCCACTCGGTTCAGCGGACTCTATGGACTGCAGCCTTGGGAAGGCGACGGCGTCTCGGCGTTCAAGGAGATCGTTCGCATCGGCTCAGACGTGAACGATCTTACTCCGCTGCTTGATACCGAAATCGACGACGCTGAATTGCTTCGCGGTCTGCGGGTTGCAGCTTCGTCCAAGTTCAAGTCAATCCAATTGCAAGCTAGCGCAGCGGACGTGCTCGGCTACTACGCCTATGAATCGCTGCGGCAGGCTGCGCGATTCGGCTTCACCGTCCCGTGGTCTGAAGGCTTTACCCTGGAGTTGGGCGATATCGTCTATGTCCGTCCGCCTTGGTGGACGAGCTGGGTTCCTTGCAGAATCATTGGGACTTCGCTGATGATCGCGGAAACCCGCGTCGGTCTTAACGTCGAGGAGATTTCATGACCCAGCGCGTGAACGACTTGATGGGCACCGTTGCAGACTTCCTCTACGTTTGCGACGAAGGCGAGTACAAGTCGAACCGGCGATTGATTGCTGACGCCTATACGACGGACTCAGCTTGGTTCCTTGGCTGGTTCATTGATACCTTCGTCACGGACACCGAGCATAAGCAGCGGTTCCTTGGTACGCTGCGCGCAGTCGATGGCTTCGTCAAAGACTTCGCTGCGCTGCACTACGAGAAGACAGGCGAACCGCTGCACGTGCCGCCCGCCTTAGTTGACGAGCTCAAGCGACGAATCATCAGAGGCTACTGGCCCAACGTCGATGAGATCGTGCGCGAAGCAAAACACGGCCAGCCACTACGCGCGCAGCAAGCGCTATTCCGTACGATGAAGGAGGAGTCATGGCGAACGAGATCCTAGTGCTAGGCGTCGATACGAATACAGACCAGCGCAGCCAAGTTCGCGCGCTGTTCTTGTTTCCAGTCTCGCCGCGTATCGCGACCTTTGGAGGCGTGACGATCGTTCCAACTCCAACAGCTAGCTTGCCAATCGATGTGACGACGCTAGCGCTACTGTCGGAACCTGAGCTTGCGGCGCTGGACAGCGGCAACGCTGCGTTCGAGTTGGTGTCCCTCTACCTAACTCCAGCGCAGCGAGCCAACTTGGGACAGGCTATCGCCAGGATAACGGCCGCCTACGCCCAGTCGACTTTCGTTACTGAACTCAGAGCGCGCTTCGAATTCACCGGGCGCAGGGTGAATGCATAATGGCCTGGGACACAGTAGTCACGACAGCGCTCGGGGAAGGCGACTCGACAGTTTGGTTCGAGCTGCTACCCAAAGAGACCGCGCATATTCAAGCGCTACGCACTGACGCTGGCACCGCTGATGGAATGATTATAAGCGTGTACGGCAGCGTCGACGACGGGACTTCGGTTGATACGATTCCGCTGATCGCGATACTCATCGCACCCAACGCAACGCCACCCGCGCAAAGCCTTTCAGTTACTGGAGTTCGGTATTTCCGCGTGACGATGACTCCAAACGGAGTGGCCAACATCGTTACCTGCAATTTGAAAGTCACGAAGGATGGCGGACTAGCGTGAGCTACTACCCGAAAAACAAACCGCAGACGGGCTACTGGGGGCCGACTGGTGCCAGCAGTCTACGCGAAGGCTTGCTCGCATGGATGCCGTTTGACGACATCGGTGCGACAGTCGAGAACCGCGACGTGATTAGTGGCGTGCGTGGCGAGCAGGTGATAGGTACAGGCGGCGGGGGTAGCTCAATTAACGGTCCGGGTATTCGCGGCAACGCGTTGGTTATGAACTACGCGCAAACTACTGGGAGAGGCCACGGGAATCAGTGGGTCGGAACCAAGGCGATCGGTACGGGGATCGGACCCTGGACCGCCTCGATTGTTATGCAGGTCAGCGCGCTCTCTACGTCGGATCATCTCAAGCGGTTATTCGTACTCCCTGGATTTTCGTCCATCTTATTGCAATACAACCCGTTCACTAAGCAACTGCGCCTCACGACAGGTAGCCTCGTCGTCAACGTTACTTTATCTGCGTTGCAGCATACGAAAATCACGACGAGCGTCGTCGTTCTGACTTGCATCAGATATGCTGGTGGCTTCGTGTCCATAAACCTCGATGATCTGCAGATTTCGCTTGCCGCCTTTGCCAACGCCCCGAATCTGGACGGCACAATCGGCATCCCATCGAATACAGCAGACAAGTCGCAGACGCTGATCAGTGGGTCAGTTCATGCGTTCTACTTCTGGAACAGAGCGCTAGAGCTGCAGGACTTGGCGCTACTCGCGCGCGATCCGTACGCGCTCTATCGCGGCACACAGTCAGTGAGATCAGCAGCTGTTGCAGCGCTTGAACAAATCAGCATCGACCCGAATATCAAACCGGCTATTTCAAGCTCGATCAATATTCGCAGCGCAGTAAGCGATCAAGGCGCTGCTACAGTAGCCGCTGTTTCAAGCAACGCGAACCTGACTGCAGCTATCAGTAGCAGCGGGCGCAAGACCAAGAAGTCAATCTCAAGCAAGCCTCACATGGGGAGCTAACTAATGGATCGCATTCAACTCTACGCCGACGATCTGCTTCAAGCCCTTGGGCCGACGGATGAAGCGTCGACGCCTGCCGCTGCAATCACCACGATCACGAGCTGCACTGGTCGACTCTATGACGACTCCAAGGATACGAAAGCAGCTAACCGTTTTGAAGTCCTGACTGCCGACGCTGCGGCCGCTGCGACGACGATCGAAGTAGCGACAAGCGCTCGCTTCGTTGCAGGAGATACGGTCGAGACCGAGCTGGACGACGGGACTTTGCATTCCGATATCGTTGCTAGCGTCACTGCGACTACGATCGAGCTCACCACTGGACTCGCGACTGCCGCAAGCGCAGGTCGCAAGATCAATCGACGATTCCATCCGATTGGTGCGACGACGATCGAAGTTCGAAGCGGCTTGCGATATCAGCTCGGCGATGCAGTGGAGCTCCGGCAAGACGATGGCTCGCGTCACGAAACTACGATCACCAATCGAGCGGCGACCTTCATTATCATTGGTGACGCGTTGACAGTGGCTATGACAGCCGGCCGTCGCGTTGCACGCAAGCTCGGCGCTGACATCGCCATGACGATCTTCAATGGCGCCGGCGCTGCGGCCAATACAAAAGACTGGGGCTACCAAGGCGAGATCGCAGTAGCGCATGCTGGACTGGAAGACGGAATGACCGTCCGAGCTGAGATCACGTTGGTTGACGACGATGGCGGCGCGACAGTGATGCTGAGCCAAAGCCATCGATCGATAGTGGCGGGTGACGGTTAAACATGGCGATCACAAGCAAGACTCAATCTGAAGACGAGCTGCTAGCCGCGATTGGCAAGCTCGCAACGATTGCCAAGATCCTATGGGCGATCCTCGTCATCATCGTGGGCGGCACCACTGCTGGCGTCATGTGGGTCACGAACGTTGACAACCGGCTCACGCACGTAGAGAGCAATATCGGAGAGGTGAAGACCGCGCTCGTTGGCGACCTGATGGTCCGTATGCGGTCGGTCGAAGAGTCCATCGCTCACGGAGTCCTGCCTGTGTCGTTGCGTCTGCACACCGAGACGGACAAGATGATTGAGAAGATGCGCGAGCGCTTGCGCGCGCTAGAGAGTAAGAGGTAGCGTCTATGTTCGATGATATGAGCAAGCTAGGGAAGATTGCTTCGCTGGTCATGGGCTTAGCTATCGCAGGCGCGTGGTTCATCACCGCCAATCGAAAGCATGAAGTGGTCGAGGTCTTGCAGAAGATCCATGTCGAGGCTGAGAGCAAAGACGACGCGCGCCGCGAGTCTTGCGCGGAGGGCCTTATCGAATCTGACTGGTGCATTAAGCGAGGCTATTCCATCAAATGACTACCAACATTCGGATTCGAACAGAGCGATTCGTTGGCGACGTTTGGGAATGCTGCCGGCTGTTTAGCGCAAGCGTCACAGGCGGCTGCCGAACGGAACTACGAAACCAATCAGTTGGCGGGCAGACGGGTTCAAAGCATACTCAAGAAGGCGGCTGGGGTTTGGGCATCGACCTTTGGTTCGACTCTTCTGTTCAACGCGAACCTGCTATCACATGGCTGAAGGCTCGCGGTTGGTCAGTCTATATCGGCGACGACTATGCTCCCCAGCGATTGCATACCCAAGCATTCGCATATGGCGAGCGGCCGCCGGCAATCGAAGAGGTTCAAGCGTGAGGCTACTAGCACTGGTCTTGGTCTTGCAGCTTACCGGCTGCGCTGTTCACTTCCCTGGATTCAGCCTAGCGTTGGGCGACTCCAGTGTGTCAACCTGCAAAGACGACGGAGTGGAAGTCGTTGGCGGAACCTTCTCGAGCGTCTTCTCCGAGATCTTCCGCGGCACTATCGGGATCGCCGTCGAGGGCGTGCTCGCTTTCATGGGCCGGCCAACGCTAGCGCCGTCGATTGCTGCTCAACCTCTGGAGTCCGGCAAGTGCGAGTGCTCACGATGAGTCAAGCAGTCGTAATCAAAGGACAGCCGCAGTCGGAACGCGAGCCGACTACCGGCAGGCGGATCCTACTTCGCAATCTGATCGTCAGCTTGGGAATCGTATTCCCTGAGCTCAAGAACTTTCACGCAAGCTTGTCGGTTGCAGCTGATACGATCATCGTGATTATCCCCAAGGGATTTGATCACGACTGGTCGTCGATCCCTACGCTGCTAAAGCCAGTCATGGGCGACGACCGCCTCTATGACATCGCGGGCATCGTCCACGATTGGCTTTATCGAATCGGAGTGCAGCGACGCATCGCCGATCAAATCTGGCGGCACGTCGCGCGGTCGGGGGAGCGCCATGTCGGGCCGATCCGGGGTTGGCTCGGCTTCGCCGGGCTACGGCTCGGTGGCTGGGTAGCCTACCGGCAGATCCGAAAGCAGCGCGAGGCTTCACCGGTCAGCCGCTAAGGCACTGGTCTAGCGTACCGGCGCGCCTGCTGCGTCTATACCGAGTCCAGTGCCTTAGAAGCTGACCAGCGCAGCCTAGTCGATATTGCCGATGCCTCGAACGCCGGCAAGGTCGGCGCTTGCAGCCTTGGACGCGATCGCGATTGGTTCGAGCGCAGCTCCTTCGCGCCAATCAACTTTGTCGCCCCAGCTTGCGCCGTGCGGTCCCCAACTCATGTCCGCGACAAGCGGAACTTTGAGCTCCGGCATAGCGCTCTCCATCTGCAAGCGGACCAACGGACAGAGCTCGTCCTCTTGACCAATCGGAACTTCAAAGACGATTTCGTCATGGACCGTGAGCAGCATGCGAGCTCTAACCTTGGAGTCTTCTTGGCCTTGCATCTCATTCCACATGTTGATGAGATAGCCGACGCGTGCAAGCGCTCGCTTCATGACTTGAGCAGCGAGTCCTTGAATGATTGCGTTGATGCCTTTGTATGAACGATCGCGAGGAACGCGGTAGCGGCGGCTGCAAAGGTCATCGATATATCCAAGCCGCGCGACGGTGCGGGAGCAGTCATCCATGAACTCTTTCATCGTCGGCATCTCAGTCATGGCCTGCGCTCGCATACCGCGCGCAACGCTAGAGACGACTCCAAGGTTGCGAGCCATCTTGTCGACGCCCATTCCATAGGTGATAGCAAGGATGATAGTCTTCGCGTCGCTGCGCCGCTGAGCCAAGAGAGTTTCGTTCCCCTTCTTGAACGGCGTCTTGCCAAAGAAGATCCGCACGAAGGCCAAGTATATATCGCGACCCGCGAGCAGCTCTGTCAGCAAGCGTTCGTCCTGCGTATACTCCGCCAAGATCCGCGGTTCGACTTGAGCATAGTCGGCCATGAACAGGTTGTGACCGGGCCTAGGCTTGATCGCGCGGCGAACGTCTTTACCACGCTGTCCAACGGTTCCGCGGTAGCCGCCGGGAATCGTTTGCAAGCCTGGATCTTTGATTGAGAAGCGGCCCGTCTTGATTCCTTGGTCTTGGCCGTTCTGCCAGAAGCTCGCGTGGATCAGGCTGTCGTGCTGCGAGTCCAAAAGGAATGTTCGAAACCAGCGCGCGATCTTGGAGTCAGCTCTATATTCAAGCAGCGCCTTTGCGAACTCGCCTTCAAGAGCGTAGAGCGTATCCTTGCGCGTGTCAGATATTTCGTAGCCTAGCCGGTGGAAGATCGACTTCAGTTGCTGCGGCGAATCCAAGTTGAAGGTCTCGCCAGCGATGTCCCAAATTCTTTTCTTCTCGCTGCGCGCTAGCTTCGAATACTTCTTGAAGTTGAGCTTGCAGAACTCGCGATCAACGTAGATCCCGTTATCCTCCATGTCTGCAACGAACGGGACGAGCGCGGTATCCGTTTCGAATGGCGTCCTGAACTTGGTAGTGCAGCCGACGCGGAACTGTAACGCAAGCCGCAGCGTATGATCCAAATCCTTTTCAAGGTAGCAGCTCATCACGTCAGGGTGCTGAGCGTAATAGTCTTCGTAGGTCGGTTCAGGCGCGTCGTCATGATCCCAACCTTCGTTGCGATAGTGCTTGCGCCGTGCGCGTCGCTCTTGCGAAAGCCATTCCGTAATCAAGTGGTCTTCGGTATACTCCTCCTTAAAGTATCGCTGCGCAAGCCAATCAAGCGAGAGCCTTGAATACTCGTCATGGAGCACGGTCATGTTCATCGTGCACCACCACGGACCGCGCGGCTTGAGGTATATAGCTCGCAACATTCTGATTTCGAACTTAGCGTTATGCGCGACTTTGATAACGGATTCGTCTTCAATGTCGTTCATGAACTCGCGAAGCTTGGGATGGTCAGCGCCAAGAATATCATCGGCCTTGGGCGCGTTGCCACGCATATCGAACTTCCAAGTACGGCCTTCGCCTTCGCGTTGGAACCCGATCAAGAACGGCGTATGACCCTTCTCAGGATCAAGGCCGTTGGTCTCTAGATCAACGACAAGCAGCAGACCTGAGCCGAGCGGATCAGCCACGCGCGTAGAACCCGAAGTCTTCGAGAGCTTCGAACGAGTCTCTAGGTACGCTGAGCGAGTCATTGGCTTGGTCCCAGATTATCACATGGACTCCGCTGTTCTTTAGCGCCGCGCGGCACGGCAGGCAGGGCGCTTTGGTCACGTACGCTATCGAATCGAGTACTGAAACGCCGATGCGCGCAGCGTTCGCGAGCGCGTTAACTTCCGCATGAACGGCGACGCAGTTCTCCATGCACCAGCCCTTGCGCTTGCCTTCGCAAACGCACTCCGGCTCTTTGGTCGCAGTCCCGTTATAGCCGGTCGAGATGATGTACTTCCCCTCGAGCGTTAGAATGCAGGCATGCTTTCGACCGATGGGACAGTTGCTCCAGCTCGCGACTTCAGCGGCGAAGCGTTGCATGCGATCAACGTGGCTGCCGAAGCTAGAGAGGCGTCGAAGAATCTGCACTTGACCTATTGAGCCTTCGTTGAACTGGAGATAGGTTTGCGCTTCGTCATTCATCGTGTTTCCTTTGCTCTCATTCGCTTGGCCTTCTGATTGCACGCGTTGCTGCAGTACTTCGACTGTCGTCGACGCCCGCCAGGAATGCGAGAGGAGATCGTCATGACTTCAAAGCATACTTTGCACGGCCGCAGCTCGATTCGTATTAGCTGCGCGGGAGCTTGAACTAGCGCAAAGGTAGGCTTAGACTTATCGTTTCGTATACACCGCATGGATAGTCCCTTCTGCGTTCAGTTGCTTAAGCCGCTCGATCTGCAGGAAGACTGGAATGCGGTTCTTGTCGTCTGCAAGCAACGGAAAGAGCGACGGCCCCGACGCCAACAGAACAGGCTCAGTCGTAATGTTCCAGCAGTGAATAACATGGCGGAAGAAGTAGAACGTCTTCGCGCCGCCCAAGATCAGAACCTCTTCGTCCACGCTGCAACTGAGCGCATGCTTTAGAAGATCCTCGGAGTGCGTGCTGTTACGGCCGGAGTAGAGCAAGACCCTGGAGTTGGCGACCAAGCGAGTCTTTGTTGACGCAGAGAAGCCGTTCCAAGTATTCGCGCCGACGATTGAGAGCTGCGACTGCTTAACCAGCTTCCAGAACTTAGCCTTGTCTTCGCTGCTCGTCCAGCCGCCGTGCTCAATGCTATTCGGCTTTCCAATTCGTCCATCCAAGCTAACCACTATACTTGCGCTAATCATTCACGCCCCCTATGATTGCAATCCCCCTATGAGACTTGGGTGGATTGAACTTCAGATAGTCAGCCTCGACTACGCGATGCAAATCAAATACTAGCGTTGGCTCGCCTTGGATCGCGCGCTTCCATTCTGCCGTGCAAGACGGAACTATAGAATCAGCTGACGCGATACCAGTTCGAGTTGAAAACTTCTCGACCATCGCGTGAGCTGCAAAGTACTGATTGGCGTAGACGTGCGCGTTGGCCACCGTCCAATAGATCGCGCCGATCTTCAAGTTGAGATAGCGAGCGATCCAAGCGCGGATGATCGCGATGCCGGCGACGTCATGCGGAAGTCCGAAGTAGAGGTCAGCGCTTCGTTGGAGCACCGTCGTATGCAGCGTTTCACCGATAACCGAAAGCGCCATGGACGAGATGCAAGGCCGATGCGAACGGCCAATGTCGTCGCGCTCGAAGAGCTGGAAGACGATGGACTTCTTGGTGCGATCATGTCGTAGCGCAGCGACGCCCTTAAGCAGCAAGTCAATGCCATCGCCGCGGCCGCGAAATGTCGGACCCCAATTCATCGACTGCGGGAATTTACTCCAAGCGTTGAAGCCGTAGGTCTTCATGAAGTCGGGATCGCGGCCGCCGCTCATATGCCAAACCGCTTCGGCGCAGAACCACTTGGTGTTGATGTTCCGCAGCGAGACGAGCGGCAGTCCGCCGCCATGGCCGCAGCTAAACGAAAGGCCGGGACGCGCGCGGTAGTAGATGCCGGTCCGTTGGTCTTGCTCCTCTTTTGCTGCGAGCACGAAGTCGAGTAGCTCGACATAGACTCCATCAAACGCGGTATTCATTCTGACACCTCTATCAGCGTTTCTTCAATCATCACTTTGATAACTTCAGCGACTAGAACGCCTTCGTCGGCAGGCTTATTAACCGTTAGAATATCAAGCCCTTCCGCGCCAGAAAGCAACCTAAGCTGATTCGTGTTTGCGTAGAACTTGTCGACGTCTCTTCGCTCGAGCGCATGCGTTGGCTTGCGATGGCGATACCTCAGAACGAATAGCAGATCGACCAGCGGCCAATGCTGAGTTTCGGTAAGCCCAATCCAACGATCCGTATGCGCTGCGAGTTCAGCCGATGCGCTGCCGTAGCACCAGTCGCTAACGGGGTGCAGTCGATCAAGCAGAATCAGCGACTCGTTCCACTTGCTATAGACCAGTTCAAGCGCCTCTTCCGCTGCCGCAGCCATCAGATAGCGGCGGGTCATTTCGTTGCCGTCGTGGTCGCGCGCGAGATCATACGCGGCGCGGCCCGTCTCTGATGCTCTGTAATCAACCACAGTAACAGGAACGCCCTGCCGCAGAAGCTCTACCGCGACTTGATTAAGCAGCGTCGTCTTCCCAACCCCATCAGGGCCTTCGAATGCGATAATAGATCGAGCTCTGAAGTTCATCTCTTCTCCTTGGTCAGAACTGTGAGCATGCGGCCTGAAACCATCTTCTTTGATCGCGTCCAACCTGCATTGGAAAGCATAGACTCCGCGTCAACAAGGCGGACTCCAAGCTGTCTAGCATTGCTCCAAGGACAGCGCTGACCGAGATGCTTTGCAAGGATCTGAAAGTCTGTCAAGAGCTGGTTGGCTTGCGCGCGTAGGTAGGTCTTGCCATCGCGCTCAGTAATCTTGACGCGCGTATCGCTTAGCGATCCATGCCGATCGACTAGCGTCTCCAGATAGTAGAGCAGCTCGCTCGTTGATTGCTTGCGTTCTGACGCGCTGCGGTCTTGCTCTTCCAGCCATTCACTTACCAAATCGCGAGCGGTGTTCCACTTGTTTGACGGTCTGAACGCGAAGCAGATATCTGAGCAGATCGCCATCAGCGCCCAATGGTCGTTGAAGCGTTCCATTGAATGGTGCGGGAATTCGTGCGCGATCCTTGAAACTTCGCCGCTCTTGATTCGCGGTAGGATGGATTGCTGCGCGAGCTTCAACCAGCCTGATAGAATCTGATGGCGCTGCTCTGATGCTCGCTTGACTTCTCGGTACTCATGGAAGTTCGCGCGGCCATACTTCTCGAGGTCAAGCTCAATCTCAATGGTCCGCGCGATCAGTTCGTTTCTGGAGAAGGGCTCGATACCGTTGGTCCCAATCAAGCAGTTGACTTGCTCCGTTACGATGGCGCTGTCAGTTCCTGACGCGCGCTTCGTCTTTGATCCGCCGGTCGCAGCGGTCAGCAGGAAGTCTTCAAACGGCTGCGTTAGGTTGCGAGTCTCGACGTTATCAAACAAAAGGATTGGGTGCGACTGAGCCATCGCGTAGCTACTTGCGATCGTGCTCGCGGAGTGCGACATGACTTCTTCGCCATAGATCAAGTGCGAAATCAACTTGGTCGCAGTGGTCTTGCCGCCGCCGCTGCTCGCAACGAATCGAAGGATTGGCTTCGCCCGAATATACTCCCTGAAGTACAGGCTCATGATCCAACACATCGAGAGATAGCGGTACGAATCGTCGCAAGCGATATTCCTACCAACGATGGACCACGCCGCAGCAACAGCTTCGTTTGGCTGCGCGGACTTGATCCACTTAACCGCAGCATGCTCGCGCGGCGTATCAATCAGCACTGAGTGCGTCTGCACTGAGTCGTCCAGCATCGTGACCGACTTCGGCGTCGCGCAAAGCGTTCGGCCCTTGCCCGCGTAGAGGTAAACGCTTTGGTTATGATAGAGCGACCAAGCGCCCATCGTGACTTTGCTTGCGCGCCCTAGCGCAGCTGACTTCAAGTGGTTGATAACGAAGCGACCGGACGACGTTGCTGAATTGATTGCAGGATTGATTCGCGACAGATGCCCAAGGAAGTGAGCGCCGCCGACAGCCATTGATCCACTGCCCGCTCGCTCCGCGTAGTAGGATTCGCCGTCGTTGCCGCGAAAGAATCCACCGCGTGATTCAAGCAGCGACAGAACCAGCTCCGCGCGCTCGACCATTTCGTTTTCAGCTTCTGAAGTCTCGAACTCCAACGCAACGGACGCGACGGGCTTAGCCTCTTCTTCGCCAACGCCTGACGCTGCTTGTCTCAGCAGCTCAGCATTGCCGCCGCCGCCATGCAGCCAATCGCCCAAGTCTTTGCCTTTCGGCCAAGGCGGGGGGTCAAGCAGAATCACTCGCGCGCCTGCTTTGGTTAAGGCCTTGGCTCGCTTGCGTGCGCCCGCCAATCCAGCCTTATCGTTGTCCGGCACGACTAGAACCTTCAAGCCTTTGAACTTCTTCGCAAGCTCAGCGGGCATCGTGTGCGCGCCGCTCGTAATGGTCACGGCGTTGATCCCGCGGTCGATAGCTAGGATCGCGTCTAGCTCGCCTTCGCAGAGCACGACCACGCTGCGCTTGAGCGAGCTCAACGGATAGATCCGCGCGCCTCCAAAGCCATCGCCCTTCTTGCCATAGCTGAAGATCTTGGGCGCGCCTGCTTTTCTGCGACCCAGTAGATCGTGCTTGCGAACGTCGACGACAAGGCCTTGCTCGTTCTCAATTGGAATCCAAAGGCGATCGCCAGCCCAGCCTAGCCTATGCCGCAACACGGCAGCTTCAGAAATACCGCGCTTTTTCTTGAGTCGTCCAATCAAGAGCGGATTATTCGCGAGCGCTCCATGAGCATGCGATACATTGGAGTCGGGGACTAGCTTCTCGACATGCTCAGTCCAGAGATGCTTAATTGCGTTGCGATACGACAGGCCTAGCAAGTCTTGCGCTAGCCCAACTATCGTCGACGACTTATAGCCGCAGCCTTGGCAGAACGAGCGGCCGGCGTTGTCAGGGTCTACTCCAAACGATGGAGTGCTGTCGTTGCCGGACTCATGGCGCTCAGGGAAAGGGCAGCAGACGTTATCGCCGGTGGACGCGCCTTCAACCAAGTCATCGATAGCGTCAGTCAAGTTGATTCGACGCAGTAGTTCCTTGCTAATCTTTTTGGAGTTCATTGCCCTTCTGCCCTTGGGTTAGAGAAGTGGAGGGTGCAGCGGGAATCAGGGAAGCAAGCTGATTCAAACCGCTGCACCCTCTCACAGCTGACTGCGTTGCGATAGGGCTAATCGCTACGCAGCCAACTTGGCCTTGATACTCTTCGCAAGCGCTTTGGGAGTAACGCCCTTGATGATCTTCACACCAATTGCGGCAGCCAGAATCTTCAGCCGCCCGAGCGGGAGGGCAGCACCTTCATCAACCTTGCAAAGGTCGACGAGAAGTTTCTTCGGCTGCTTATCAACCGCGAAACCGAACGCTTCAAGGCACTCGCCTGCGGTTGCTTTCGTGAAGTCTTTGGACGCAGCGGCAGAACTCTCGGGCCATTCCGCCTCATCGCCTTCCTCTTCGTCCGCCTCTTCTTCGCCAGCCTCTTCGTCCTCAGTCTCTTCTTCGTCGTCGTCGCTCTCTTCTTCGCCTTCCGCATCGTCGTCGTCGTCGTCGTCGCTCTCTTCTTCTTCATCCTCCTCTTCGTTTTCGTCGTCCGCGTCCGCAGACAGAATCGTCAGCGCGCTGAACTTCTTGGAGCTGACCTTGCCGTCGTCCTCTTCGCAAACCGCGGTCTCTTCGTCTTCGTCGACTTCGATGACGGTTGCTTCAACGACTGCACCCTTGCGCTTGAAGGTCACGCGAGCTCCATCCGAGACTTCGCTTGACTCCTCTTCCTCTTCGTCGTCGTCGTCGTCGCCGTCCTTGGAGACTAGCTTGTTCACGTAGAGGTTCTGGAAATCGTTTGCAGTTCGCAGGACGCCTTCGAATACGCGGCCATTCATTTCCTCGCAAACGGTTCCGTCAAGCAGCTCACCGATATCTGCAGGCACCTTGATTCCAAGCCGTCCAAGCTTGCGCTTGAACCAGCCCATGTTGTCAGGCGTCTCCAGATTATCGAACTGCGAACCCTTGACGCCTACGTACTCTTCGTCGCCGCCAACGATTTCGTAAACAGCCGAAACCATGGGCTTGCCGGTGCCGCTCACTTTGAAAACCGCCTTGGCGATCTTGAACTGATACGTCCCATCGGGCGCGTCCAACTGATTGCCGCCGGTATCCTTTGCGCCCTTCCACATCTTCTGAAGGGTTTTCTGTTCCTTTGCGCTAACGCTCATTCAGTGGTCCTCTTCTTTTTGGTGGCCGTCTTCTTCTTCTTCTTGCGGTGCGGGGTGGCCGTTGACCCGCGCCCTTCTGAAAGCAAGTGCTTGGTGAGCTCCGCATAGTTTGCTGCGGGATCCTTGACTAGCTCCATCTGCTTCGGCAAGCGATCAGTCCAATCCTTTGCTTCGATGATTCCAGTCGGCTGAAAGAAGATGCGGCGCTTCCCCGTATCTTCGTCAACGTCTTCAGCAGAAAAGCCCAAGTAGCCTTCGACATCGCAGATTGGAAGGATGATCCCCTTCGCAGAGTCTTGCAGCGTCGGAACAATGCGATCCATTCGCACGCCGCGACCGCCTTGGTTGGAGTCGCGAACCTTTGCATGCGAAACGAAAACGACGCCATAGCCGCAGGTGGTCAGCTTCGCGATAACCGGAATGAACTCTCGCCGCACCATGTCGAAGCCTTTGCCATGCGACAGATCGGTTTCGTGCTCAATGCCGCGCGCTTCAAGGACATGCTGCCTGCAGAGCATCCAAAGAAGATCGATCGTATCCACGACGACTGCGCTATACCGCTTGCCGTTCAACTTCTGAAGTTCGCGGACGGCCTTGACGAAGCTGCGCCAGTCCATGATTGGCTGCTTGTACGCGTCGATATACTTGACGCTACTAGTCCAAAGGTAGAGCACTGAGCTGCCGAACCCCGACGCTAGCAGCGACTTTCCAATTCCCGGCGGGCCGTACAAAAACCAAACGAGCTTGCGCGGGTCCACTGTTTCTCCACTTGACTTGTCAGTCGGCAGGGCGCTCAAAATTCCTCTCCTCTTCTTGGACTTCGTTGATGATCTGACGGACGCGTTCGCGGACTTCAGGATCTGGATGATTGACGGCGAGCAAGAGTTCGGACTTCAGGTTGTTGAGCGCATGCCCAAGCTCCGGCGTCATCCTGGGATCTTGTCGCCAATGAAGTTGAGCGACTGGATGATGCTTTCCAGCGCAGCCCGTAGTGCCTCGTTCTCGGCCTCAAGCTTATTCACGTCGGCAGCGAGTAGACGTAGGGTGAACGCTGCGGAGTCCAGGATTCGTGACGCCTCGTGGTTCTTCGGGGGAATGACGCTGCGAAGCTCTGAGGCCAGCCGCCGCGCCTCTTCGGTCTTGGGGTTCATCGGGTCGGCAACTCCTGCGGCCTTTCTGCTAGCTCGCGTTTGAGTCGCAAGTTTTCGTTTGCGTTTTCTCGGTTATTCCGTGACCAATACGATTGGCAGTCTTGGCAACGATCGGTGTGTCTGTCGTATCCGATATCTTCCAAGCGCTCAATATAGCTTGCGAACGCGTCCAACTGCGTTGCTAGCTCTTGAGAGAATCGATCGCTCAGCTTGATGAACCGCGCGCCTTCGGGGTCGTCAATAGGCTCGCCTTCGCGGTCAGCGTCCCGCAGCTCTTGCGCTAGCTCTCGTGCGATGTTCTTCATTCGCTCAGTCCAACAAATCGAAGCGGTCAGTGTGAGTGGAGTCTCGCTTTGAAAATCCAAGCAGCGCCTCGTCAAGATCGCTTGAGCCGTCGCAGATAGGCATGAACTGACAAAGCCCGCGCAGCGTGCACTGATTGGTATTCTTGGAGAAGTAGTTCGTCGCGATCGTCGGCTCAAGATCCAAGATTATGAATTGAGAGAGCTCATCGACGAAGCCCTGCATTGCGGTTGCAGCAAACTTCAAGCGCTCGCGGTAGAAGTACTTGGCAGGGTCCAAGCGATAGTCGCTCTCGACGCGATTCAAGAACTCCCCGAAGCTTTCGTTCTTTTTCAGCCGCAGCCGGCTCTTGAGCGCAGCGTTGTAGAGCACGAAGCTCGGCTTGACCCCGTACTCTTCGAAGTAGCTCCAAACGTAGCTGAGGATTTGATAGTCGAGCGGCAGCTTCGCAACGTAGCTGGTATCCAACGCGCCGGTCGTCTTGTTTTCAACGATCCCAATCTCGCCTTTGGTATAGCCGTTCCCGCTGCGCTTGACGCGAACTACCATGTCCCGCGTTCCGATGTAGCTCCAATCAGTTCCAGGAATCGTTATCTTGAAGTCGCCTTCGCACTCCAGGATTTCGAACTGATCTAGGTCGCGCTCCAAGAACTGGTCGACATAAGTGGGGAGCAGCCCTTGAGCTATCGCGCTCGCTCGCCAAATCTTTTCTTCTTGGTATTCGTTCGTGCACTGAGTAACAGCTTCGCGAGTCTGCTTGTCGATGCGCTTGCGGCATGCCGTCGCGCTAAACGCTCCGCGCGTATACATCCGCTCCCACTCCGCATGGACAACGCGGCCAATCCAGAAGTAGTCCACGACGCCGCGTTTGCCAAGGCCATGGCCATAGCTCAAGCGGTACTTCTGACGGCAGTCCATGAAGGTACTGCGGCCGGAGTTGGAAATAGTGCGGCGCTCAAAGTCAGGCTCGCCGAGCTTTTGGACTACGCGAACGTAGTCGTTGATAGGAGCTTGCTGACGGTCAGGCATTGCGGAGCAGCAGCTCAGGCTTTCCTTCGTACCTCGCAAGCTCGCGTTCCAAGATTGCTCGCATGACTTTGGCTCGCGCGAGACCTGTTGAATACGCGAGGTTATCAATGCGGTCTAGAACGCTCCTATCCAAGAAGTAGAGCGAACAGCTCGCGGTTCGTAGCTGACCCGTGGCGGGCCGCTTTCGCTTCGTCGGTTTGCGGGGCAAGTGCTTTTCCTTTCAGCTATTTCCGCTCGTATCGAACGGAGCTGCATTAAAGCACGGTCAGCCGCCGCTGTAAACTCTGGACTTTCTGTCGCCAAAAGCTGAATCGTTTCGCAGGCTTGCGCGCTTTTGGCTGCGCGCTTGTCGGTGAAACGCTAGCAGGAACGCCTCTATAAACGCCGCGGAGCCGTACCGATCGCCGGCTAGAACGAACGCGACGCCGAGCTGCGCGCAGCGTGTTGAGATGCTGCCGAGCAGCGAATGACCGTTGACCGCAGTCCGCTTTGAACCGCGCGCTACATCCAACGCGGTTGCTTCAACTACGATCGCAGCCGCAGCGAGCTCGCCCAGCTCTTGCAGCCGTTCATCCATTCGGACGCGGGTGCGGGTGAACGAACCAAACAGGTCATCTAAGCTCTTGCGCTCAACAGCAACGCGACTTTCCAATCCTGCGATTGAGTAGTCGCCGAAGTCCAGCTTACTCACTGAAGTCGGCAGCGTGAACTCAAGCGGTCGCTGCTCGCGCGTATCAATCACGATCGTGGGCTTGCGTTGGCGCATGCCCGCCAATATAGAAAAGGGCGCCCCGCTTTGCAACAGGACGCCCTAAAGAGTAACCGCGCTGGATTACGCCTTCTTTTTCTTCGCGGTCTTCTTCTTGGACGCAGCCTTCTTGGACGCCGTCTTCTTGGACGCCTTCTTCTTCTTGGGCTCCGCCGGCGCCGCCGTCTTGTTTTCTCCGGCGATCGTGCGAGCCTTGCCCTTCGCCATTCCGCTGAGCAGCCCGCGGCGGAACTGACTCTTGTACCAGCTCAGATGCGTTCCGCTGAACCGGCTAGCCGGGAACTCGTCCTGCACCTGCTTTGTCAGTGCCTCGTTGGTCGGCATGTTGGACTGACCGAGCAGCTCAATCATGCGAGCGGAAATGGACTTGCGTTTTTCGGTCGCGGGCTTGGACTTCTTTGCGGCCTTCTTCTTCACGGTCTTGGGCATGTCGTCTTCCTTCTTGTTTATGGCGAGGTCAAGATAGAATCTCAGCCTCTCGTCAAACGCAGCGGCCTTGTAGCGTGTACTAGCTAGCCGTCGCGCTATCACTTTTGGATGGAGCTCGCTGAGCGCGTTCGCTTGTTGGTAGCCCAACCAAATTAGCTCATAGCCTACGCGTGTCGCAAGCAATTTGGGATGGACGTCAGGAACTTCTTCGTCTGGAAATATCTCTGCGAATTTCTGGAGTACCACCATGCGGTAGCCTTTGCTGCCGACTTCAAACGGATGCAGCGACTCCAGAAAGTCAACAACGCTCTTCTTGGCTCCCGCCGGTTCAGTCGCGGTTGACGTTGCAGCTTGAGCCTTCTTGGAAACCGCGCGGCGTCGCAGTGAACTTTTTCTAGCCGGCATGGAGTCGGCTCAAGAATTCCTGCTCCAGCACGTGCTCCCTTTGCTGCGGCAGATCTTCATCGTACAAATCGCGCGCCCAGCCGTATACGCAGCCGCGGCGTTTCTGCGGCGCGTCAGCAGGCGTAGTCTGTTTTGTTTTCGGCGCAAAGCGCCACGGCCAAAGCGCTGTCGCAATAGGCCGCTTGCTAATCATCATCAGTAACCCCTTTGCGTTTGTTTGCTGCTCGCGCTCGCGCAGCCATGGTATTCTGTTTGATTGCATGCTGCGCGCAGTCTGTTGGATTGATCTGCTGCGCGAACCAAGTTACGCCGCACGGGCAGCGCAAGTCTGTTTCGTTGAATGAGTGCCCGCCTGAATTCGCGTGGCATCGGCAGGGCTGACCCGCGAACTTGCTCATCAATCAATCCTGTCGTCGTCGCAGTCGCGGCAGCGCTTGCCGGTCATATAGCAGCCGCAGAACGAGCACGTGCGGATCGCAGCGGCTACAGAAGCGCATGCGCGGACAGCAGCCGCGCGGCCCCGCGCTTCCGCTTCGTCAACGTAAACCGCGAGGCACGGCTGCAAGCATGCGACGCAGATCAAGCAGCGCAGATCGGACGGGATCGGATCAACCGCCAACCCGCTGCCGCAGCAGCTTGAAACTTCTGAGCTTATTTCCATGGTGGGCATCATATCACCTTTCTGAAGTCGGCGGCCATGATTTGAATTCGCAGTCTTCAACGCTGCGCTCGCCGATGTTGACCAAGAAGTCGCAGCCGTCCGGACTTCGGACTGCCCAAACGCCGGTCAGCCACGGATCCGGATAGAGCTCAAGCGGGCCGCAGTCATAGCCGGCTTCGTCGCGAACGAGCTCAGTGACGAGCAGCCGCTCCGTTTCAAGCGCGCTCATTCTGAAACTCGCACGCGGCCGCGTCCACTGAGGAACGATCCGCAGTCAAGCCAATCGACGACTTCATTCTGCCAATCGGCGTGCTGCTCGCAGTGGATGCGCGCGTCGGCCATGGACTTGTCAGTCTGTCCATCCAGCGGCTTGCCGTTGAAGTAGGTCTTGAACCGGCCGGTATTTCCAAGCCGCTGCACTTCATAGTCGCTCATGATGCTGCTCCTTCTTCAACCGATGCAAAGTTGCCGGTCTGATAGGTGTAGAGCGCAGCTTCTGCTTCCGCGCGCTCGCGATCGCTGAATTCAGCAAGCAGAACGAGATTGTGGTTGAACACTTGAAACATCTTCTTGGCTCCCTTTGCTTTCCTTGCTCTTTATAGCTTATCGGCGTTTGATTGGAATGCCGTAGCTTTAATTGAAAAAGGCTGAAAAAAGATTATAGGCATGCGCCTGTAGGATTGCAATAGCTAACCGCGCGAATATGCAACAAAAGTGCAACAAAAGTGGACTCCAGACTCGCGCTCTGCTGGACTTTCTTTGGGGCACCTTGAGCAGCTACAGGCTGGCTTGGAGAAGACGCGTCTGGGGGCATCCTGGAGAGCCTGCCAAAAAGCCCTTTGATTTCAGCTAGTTAGAAAGCAGTTTATTTTGATCTATTTGGTCTTTTTTGCTTGATTTTGGTTGCGAAAGGCCGATAAGCTTGGTACGCTTCTAGTTGAGCAGCGAGTCTAAGGAGAGAAAAGATGCCGGCACCCACCAACAGCGAGCGCGGTTACGAGCGCAGCGCGCCGGTTATCCGCCGCGATGGCCGCGGGCATGAGCAGAACGCGTTCCGCGTCCGCTGCGAATGCGGATACCCCCTCTATCTTTCAGGCCTTGGGATCTCGCGCCGCACGTGCACAAGTTGCCGCCGCTCTTGGAATATCCGCTTTATCTATGCAGACCAGCCCGCGGTCATGACGCTGAGCGGGATTCGCACTTCGCGTCGCACTGTGTCGCGCCCCCGCCGCTCCGCCGCTGCTCAGACGCAGACGGCAGCGATCGCGCGCCTCTTCCCTGAGTTGAGCACTGAAGGTCGCGCCTTTGGCGTTGAGCTTGAATTGATTGGCGATCGCTCGCGAATGCAGACCGCCATAACCGGCAGCGGCATTCCCGCAGCGGTTGAAGGCTACAATCATTCGCTGCGAGACCATTGGAAGATCGTGACGGACGCTAGCGTGTACGGCGGCAGCGAAGTGGTTAGCCCCAAGCTGAGCGGCGAACAGGGCTTCGCGCAGCTTTATAAGGTTTGCGAAGCAACGACCAACGGCGGCGCGACTATCAACGCAAGCTGCGGTTTGCATGTCCACTTGGACGCGCGCGAGATGAGTGAGCAGAGCTACTGCCGGTTTTTCGCAGCCTACGCACTCTTTGAAGAGGCGATCAACGGATTCATGCCGCGCAGCCGCCATAACAATCAGTACGCGCACCCCATCAACAGCGCGCTTCGCGGACAGACTTTCAGCACGCGAGCAGCATGTCGCAATCTTCTGAGCTCGCACGCTGGCCGGTATTGGACAGTCAACCCCCGCAGCTTCGCCGTTCATGGAACGATTGAAGTCCGCCATCACAGTGGAACGACTGAGTGGGGCAAGATCAGCAATTGGGTTAAGCTGCTCCTCTCCATGATGGACGCGGCGACCGCGATGAAGGCGTTGCCCGCGACAGGCACGCTGACTGATCTTCTGGAGTGGAGCGGCTGCACCGCGGACGTTGCTAGCTTTTTCAAGATGCGAACTTCGCACTTCGCTGCGGACGGCGCCCGCCGCTCCGCTTAACTTTCAAGACCAAGGAGAAGACCATGCTGAACTATGTTGACAAGTCAGACGGGCAGATTCTAGCTGCCGAAACTCACAAGGAAATCATTGAGCTGCTCCGCAAGGGAGCGCTTGATCCGCTGAACAGCTTGGAAGACTTCATGGATGACGTCTCAGACCGCGCGGAACTTGACTGGTTTGCGCGACCGCAGGGCATCAGTGAAAACTTCAGGAGCTTTGTTGACGCGCTCGTCAAGGCGGGCCTGTTGGAGAAGCTGCATGACGAATCGTAAGCGCAAGCGCGTGCATAAGCGGAAGCGAAAGCAGCCGCAGCAAGAGCAGCCGCGCACGCTGTACTTTTCCTATGGCTCCAACATGGATCATTCGCAGATGGCGGATCGCTGCCCGCGAGCTCGCTTCGTCCAAAGGAACGCGCTGCCGGATACCAAGCTGGTATTCCGCGGCGGGCTTGCGGACATAGACGCGGCGGAAGGCGAGTATGCTTACGGCGCGATCTGGTCCATCACTCCAGAGTGCGAGCGGATCTTGGACATCTATGAGGGAGCGCCGCGCCTGTACGTCAAGGAGTGGCTGCGCGTTCGCCAAGAGGGAACCATCAAGCGCATGCTCGTCTATGTGATGCGAAACAAGAAGATCGCATTGCGCCCGCCGCCGAGCAGCTATCTCGCTGGAATTGCGAGAGGCTACGCGGAGAGCGGTTGGGGCGAGCTCATCGACACAGTTTTGGATCGCGCGGTCGCGAATGCCCACAAAGTGTGGGATA
>Ga0307378_10001577_pt1 | contig 36711 bp, 30 predicted proteins | sample UN1MG_FD_202238 | JGI IMG/M metagenome (GOLD analysis project Ga0307378, IMG submission 202238) | Soil microbial communities from Risofladan, Vaasa, Finland - UN-1 | ecosystem: Environmental > Terrestrial > Soil > Coastal area > Acid sulfate soil | place: Finland: Risofladan, Vaasa | collected... | reverse complement strand
ACAGAAGGACGTAAGGCGCTGGTTGTGTCTAAAAAAGGTCAACTGTCCTCTTCTGTATATTTTCTTTATTAAATACATGTTTATAAATCAGATAACAATTATAGTCAAGCCATAATGCATATTTGTCAAGGCAAAGCGAATATTTCCTGTTCCGGGCAAAGCAAAAATTTCCGGTTTGACTTTTATCTACAGAAAATGGGGACAGGCCCCATTTATTAGGGGCTTGATTCATCAAGCTCGCGCTTTGTTTATTAAAATCAGGATTTGATTTATCAAATCCCTACATAAGATGAATCAAATCTCTGCTCATGCTTTACGAATTAATTTTTATTCTTTACCTTTTCTTTTTTACCTTTTACTATAAATATAGAGATGGCAATTAAAACAAGAATCATAAAGATAGACACAGCGCTCGTGGAGTCCGATAAAATTAAAATAGTAGCTACGGTTTTGCAGGAAGAAGGCATAATTGCCTACCCTACAGATACTTTTTACGGCCTGGGCGCAAGCTGTTTTTCTGAAAAAGCCATCCAGAGAATTTATCATCTAAAAAGGAGAGAGCCATCAAAGCCTATCTCTATAATAATCTCTGATGTCAATATGGCCCGAGACATTGCGAAGGACATCCCATCCCTTTTCTGGAAAATGGCCGATGAGTTCTGGCCTGGACCGCTAACCTTGGTCTTAAAAGCCTCCTCAACGTTGCCAACGGGTCTGCTTGGACTCGGAGATTCAATAGGTGTCCGTCTGCCAGCGCTTTCCTGGGTCAGAGAATTGCTGAACGAGACTGCTTTTCCCATAACAGCCACAAGCGCTAATATTTCAGGAGAAAAGGAAATTGCAAATCCTGAGATAATCAGGGGTTCTTTTTTCGGATTAGTTGATCTTATCGTTGATGGAGGGAAAACAAGAGGGGCGTTGCCCTCCACTGTGATCGACCTCACATCTGCGAAGCCAGTAATTCTAAGAGAGGGAGCTGTGCCTCGCTCAGTCCTCGGAAAATATCTTGAATGATAACCTTAATTTAGAGAAAAAACTCCATCCCCTCTGAGGCAATCCCGAAGCCTTTCTCTTCGATCTCTTTCCTGGCTTTCCCTTCTGGATCAAGGGCTAAATTTGTATGGTTTAAATGGGTGAAATAAATTTTTGTTTTTCCCTCTTCTGCTACATTTTTTAGAGTTTCTAAGCTTGTTTTTATGAAAGGATGTCCTATCTTAGAAAGGTCTCGTCCGGGTAGCTCTTCTGAACTGTAAAAGGTCCCATCCAAAAGAGCGACATCTGACTTTCGAGTCTCTTCTACTATCGAACGGCTCCAGGCTTTCCAGCTCTGGATGTCAGATACATAAAGAAGCTTTCTTTTCTCTCCAGAGATTATAAAACCTAAGGTGTCCGTATATTCGTTCCGGTGAGGCACCTGAAAGGGAGTAAAAGAAATGCGCGGCGTTAATAAAAATTCCTTTTCCAAAGAGAGCGTATGGATCGATATATTTTCCAAGCGGACAAGCTGACTCCAGGGACCGTTATTGGATAAAAAACTTTTCATACGGGAAGAACAATGAACAGGCATTTTATGAGTAGACATAGCCTCATAGCCATAAAACATCAAGCCTGTGTAATGACCGATATGGGCATGCGTAAGGAGGACACCATGGGGAGAGTTTTTTCTTCCCTGTTTTCGAAGAGCTAATCTATTAAAGGCTATATCCGATTGGGTTCGGATATCAGGAGTGGCATCCAGGATGAAGTATTCTTTTTCTCCTAGATCTATGATAGCGAGTGAGGAAATGAGACGAGAAAATAGCTGGTCTTCTCGTGCTCGAAGACAATTCTTGCAGTAACAACCTATCTGAGGAAGACCACCATCCTGGGCAGTCCCCAGAACTTTAACCAGAACATTGGTTTCTTCTCCTTCCTTTTTTGAATCTTTTAGAGATAACCTGTGCTTGCCAGAAGAAAAGAAAATATTCATCCCGGCAAGACCTCCAAGACAAGAAATGAAGAAATCTCTTCTCTTCATTTTCTTCTCAATGACTTATATATTTATTGCTGGGGTCAGGTCTTGCTTTTTGCTTTTAGTTATTTGACTTTGGCGCCTGTTTGGACATCCTTATCAAAGAAAGGGATGGTCGCTTTCCCTTCTACCTCTGCTGCCAAGAGCATTCCCTGGGATTCGATCCCTCGAATAACAGCGGGTTTCAGGTTAACAATGAAAACGAACTTTTTTCCCACCAACTCTTCAGGGGAGTAGACATCTGCGACACCCGCTACCATAGTCCGTTTCTCGGTTCCGATGTCGACTTCAAGTTTGAGGAGCTTATCGGTGCCTTCCACTCTTTCTGCTTGGAGAACTTCCCCAACTCTGAAATCCATTCTTTTGAATTCATCAAAAGTGACGTGTTCCATTTTTTCCTCCTTTCTTGCCGGGGAAGACTTTTTTTCCTCTTCCTTTAAAAAATCTTTCAGAGCAATTCTCGGGAAAAGGGGTTTGGGCTTTTTAATTTTTTGGCCCAACTTCAAGTTTTCAAATTTCAATTCTGAAAACGATTCTTCCTGTATGGATTCTTCTTCTCCGAGAAAGCCCCAGATTTTTTCTGATGATCCAGGCATAACAGGGAAAAGGAGATAGCTTATACCTCTAAGCGCCGCTGCTGCCTGGTAAAGAATTCTTCCCAGCCTTTTTCTCTTAGATTGATCTTTTGCTAATTTCCAAGGTTCATTAACAGCCAGATATTTGTTAACCGAGCTGATATAGGCCCAGATTTCCTCCAGAGCTTTACTTAGGGCGTAATCCTCGAAGAACTTGAGTACTTTCTTTTTAAGATTATCAAACTCCAGACGGATTTCTTTATCAATTTTCTCCTCTTTATCTGTTTCTTCGATTTTCCCGTTAAAGTAATTTTGGATCATGGTCAGAGTCCGCTGAACGAGGTTTCCCAGATCATTTGCCAGGTCAGAATTAACTCTGTGGACAAAACCTTCGTGGGAGAAGTTTCCATCAAGACCTATAGGAATTTCTCGAAGCAGAAAGTAACGCAAAGGATCAGGGCCAAAGGTATCTAAGATCAAATAGGGATCAAGGACATTGCCTTTTGATTTAGACATTTTTGTCTTGTCTTTGAGCCACCAACCATGGCCGACGACTGTTTGGGGGAGGGGGAAATCTGCTGCCATAAGAAAAGCAGGCCAGAAAATTGCATGGAATCTGAGGATATCTTTGCCGATAAGATGAACTGTTGCCGGCCAGAATTTCTCGAAAAGCTCCATATCCCAATCATACCCGATGCCTGTCAGGTAGTTGTGGAGCGCGTCAAACCAGACATAAATGGTATGGTCAGGATCGTCCGGCACGGGAATTCCCCACTTCACTGTGGTTCGGGTAATACTTAAATCCTTAAGTCCCTGCCGCACGAAGCTTACGACCTCGTTCATCCGGCTTGGAGGCCTGACAAATGCGGGGAATTTGGCGTAGAAATCAAGAAGTGGCTTTTGGTAGGCAGAGAGCTTGAAGAAATAACACTCTTCAGAGACAACATCTGCTCGCTTACCGCAGTCAGGACAGATTTTGTACCCTCCTTTCTCAAGAGGGACATCTTCAGCCAAGAAATTTTCATCAGAAACACAATACCATCCTTTGTAAATTCCTTTGTAAATATCGCCCTTTTCCATTAATTTCCTGAAGATTTTCTGGACGCCTTTTTCGTGGAATGGTTCTGTCGTGCGAATAAAAAAGTCATAGGATATATTCAAATCTTTCCACAAGTCTTTATACCTTCCCACTACCTGGTTTGCTAGTTCTATAGGCTTTAATCCTCTCTTTGTTGCAGCCTTTTCCACTTTCTGTCCGTGCTCATCGGTGCCGGTGAGGAAGAAGACTTTGTTTCCTAAAAGTTTTTGGAAGCGATTCAAGGCATCTGCAATGATAGTGGTGTAGGTGTGTCCGATATGAGGGACATCGTTTACATAATAGATGGGAGTTGTGATGTAGAAAGTTTTTTTAGACCTCTTTGCCACCGAACATTCCTCCTCTGATCAAAGTCATGGCCTCTGACCGTGTAGCGCTTTTCGTACGGAAGGAACCTCTTAGAGCGGAAGTAACAGTTGAAGATTTCGGTTTTTTAGCCCCTCTCATGGACATACACATATGCTCAGCTTCGATGACAACCATTACTCCAAGAGGCTTAAGATGTTCCATGATGAGGTCAGCAATCTGCTTGGTTAGCCTTTCCTGGATTTGCAGCCGTCTGCAGAGAATATCAACCACGCGGGCAATTTTACTCAGCCCCACGATTCTTCCTGCTTTTGGGATGTAAGCTATATGGGCAACTCCAGCAAAGGGAAGGAGATGATGCTCGCACATCGAATAAAGAGGGATGTTTTTGATGAGAACCATCTCATCATGCTTTTCGCTCTGAATCGCCTGAAGTTGTTTGGCAGGATTCTCCTTTAATCCTCCCAGTATTTCCGAAAACATACGAGCAACCCTTTGAGGAGTATCTTTGAGCCCAGGTCGTTCAGGGTCTTCACCAACGCCATCTAAGATGAGTTTAACTCCTCTCGCAATCTTCTTTAAGTCCACGTTTTTCTCCTTGTCTTTTACGGGCATTTTCAGGCTTATTCACGAAAGTCGAATGGATTTATTTTTCTCCTTCCTTGAAGGCGCTTTCACGCTTTTTATAAAATTCTTTAAGAACAAGCTGCATGATCTCTTTGACAGAAAGATCGCTCTTTTTTGCCAACTTCACACAATCTGAGAATTCAGGTTGAATGTTGACTTCTTTTCCCTCTTGGTAGGATATTTTTATCGCTACTTTTTCTCCAAGGATGCCAACCTTCTCGATCTTCCTTTGCAGCACACGCCTTTCTACAGGGAAGTACCTAACACCTATAGAGCTTGTTTCTTTAAAAATAGCACTGATTAGGGAATCTATCTTATCAGTCTCTGCCAGAACGGTCAGTTTTGTAGCCAGTCTGCCTTTTTTCATCAGGACAGGGGCCAGAAATACGTCCAGCGCACCTAACTTAAAAGCCTTGTCAAAGAAGGCTGCCAGGATCTGAGGACTGGAATCGTCGATGTTGGCTTCGATCATGTAGACTTTTTTCTCTGCATTAAATTCTTTCTTGTTTCCATAGAAAGCTCTCAGGATGTTGGGCAGGTCGCGGAAGTTACGGGTTCCGGCTCCGCAGCCGATTTTTTCATAAGATAATTCAGGCAAAGGAATAAATTTTTTGACCAATGTAGAGACAATAGCCGCTCCTGTAGGTGTGACAAGCTCTGCTTTTATCCAGGCTGAATAGACTGGGATGCCTTTCAGCAGTTCAGCCACTGCAGGGGCAGGCACGGGCAGGCGGCCGTGAGATGATTTGACCCATCCCTGACCGAGATTCAAAGGCGAGCAGTAGAATTCACTGATATCGAGGATCTCAGCCAGAAAACAGCAGCCCACGATATCCACGATCGCATCGTCTGCTCCAGCTTCATGGAGATGGGCCTCATTGACGCTGTGGCCGTGAACTCGCGCTTCAGCTTCGAAGAGCTTCTTAAAAATGGCTGAGGCGTTCTTTTTTACAGAGGAGGAAAAGCGGCTTTTCTTTATTATATCTTCGATATCAGATCGTCTCCTCTCGACCGTCTTTTTTGCTTTCACCAGAACATCCACCTTTAACCCTCGAAGAGTAGCCCTTTTTGTTTCTTTGAGTTGAATCTCTACAGGAAGCTTTAATTCGGCCATTTTTTCTCTAAAGAGTGAGGAGGACACGCCCAAATCTAGAAGAGCTCCTAAGATCATATCTCCGCTCAGCCCTGCTGAAGCATCAAAATAAATATATTTCATCTCAAATTATTCCTTTTATGCTTTGGATGTTTTTTTCAATTCTTCATCTATTAACGGCAAGATTTCTCCTGATTTTCCTCTTATGGAAAAATCGGCGTACAGGGAGAGAGGAGTCGGGTCAAGATTGATCTCCACAATCTTAGCCCCAGCTTCAGAGGCCTCAAACGGAAGCGAGGCAGCCGGCTGGACCACTGCCGAGGTGCCGATGACGAACATAACGTCACATTCAGAGCTTAGTTGAATAGATTTCTGGAGTATGGTTGGCGAGAGAGATTCTCCAAACCAGACAACATGAGGTCTGAGTAGTGCTCCGCAGTTAGGGCAGAGAGGGGGGATTTCCTTCAAGGGTGTATTATAGTTTTCCGTTATCGTTCCCTCCTCGGTACAGCGCAGCTTCCAAATGTTGCCGTGGAGTTCCCAGATGTTTTTTGAGCCTGCTTTCTGATGGAGGCCGTCGATATTCTGGGTGATTAGGGAAACGGTTGGAAAGGTCTCCTCCCAGCGAGCAATGACTTTATGGCCAGGATTCGGCTCCTTCTGACCAATAATGCCCCGCCGCCAATCATACCATTCCCAGACAAGCTTTGGATCCTGGCTGAAGGCTGTGGGAGTAGCAAGTTCTTCCGGACGATATTTTTTCCACAAGCCTTCTTCTCCCCGGAATGTAGGAATTCCGGATTCGGCTGAGATTCCGGCCCCTGTCAAGATGGCGACACGGCTTGCTTTTTGGAGGACTTCGATAAGCGGTCCTGTGTCGAGTTTTTCAGCCATCTGTTTTTCTCCAGCTTCATAGAATAATCTTTTCCTGCTGAAAAATCAAAACATATATGGGGTATAATGGGGTCAGACCTTTCAAACTTTTAAAACTTTGATAATTCGAATTTTTATTTACTCCTCTCTCTGATTGCCCAAATTTCCTTGTGATAAGGCCTGACCCCACTTAGCTTTGCTTGACTTGCTATCTCATAAATTATATATCAATTATCTCATAAGGAAAGAAAGATGGCAGCAGCGAAGAACGAAAAACTTCCTCGTGTGGAGATCGGCATTCTCGGAGGAACAGGTTTTTATGAAATCGAGGGAATCGAAAGTATCGAAGAGGTCAAGTTCGAGACACCCTTCGGGAAAACATCTGACGCCTTTATCATAGGCTCCTTAGAAGGAAGGAGAGTTGCTTTTCTCAACCGCCACGGAAGAGGTCATAAGATCCTTCCCTCAAAGATAAATTACCGGGCAAACATCTATGGCTTTAAAATGCTCGGTGTAGAAAGGATTATTTCTGTGAACTCTGTGGGATCACTGAAGGAGCAAATAAAGCCAAGAGATATTGTGTTCTCTGATCAGTTCTTCGACAGAACGCACCGGGAAAACTCATTTTTCGGAGAAGGAATTACTGCCCATGTCAGCCTTGCCTACCCCGTCTGTCCTGATCTCTCAAGAGCCCTGTTTAATACAGGAGAGGAGCTTAATTTGAGAGTCCATCAAGGAGGAACATATATTTGTATTGAAGGGCCTGCTTTTTCAAGCAAGGCTGAGTCTAACATCTACCGCTCCTGGGATTGCAGTGTCATCGGTATGACAAGTGCCACTGAGGCAAAGTTATGTCGGGAAGCAGAATTGTGTTATTCCACAATGAATTTAATCTGTGACTATGATGCCTGGCATGAAGTTGAGGAGCCGGTTACAGTCGAGATGGTTTTAGAAAGCATGAATCAAAATATACACAGTACCAAAGCCATCATCAAAAAAGCTGTTGCCTCACTTTCTCCCCAAAGAGAAAGCCAATGCGAATGTGATCAAGCTCTCAAGAATTGTATTGTCACCCAACCCGATTCTATCCCTGAAGAGTCAAAAGAAAAGCTACGGTATATCATCGAAAAATACATAAAAGGAAACGAAGAGGCTTAATAGTCCAATGAGTTTAGTGATTGTCGGTTCTGTAGCCTTTGATACCCTTGAAACTCCCCATGGCAGGAGAGAGAAAATTGTGGGAGGATCATGCACGTATTGTTCCCTGGCTGCAAGTTTTTTCACCCAGCCAAAGATTGTGGCTGTCGTAGGGGAGGATTTCCCAGAGGAAACGATTGAATTATTCAAGAGCAGAGGGATCGATGTCCGGGGCCTTGAAATTCAGTCAGGTAAAACTTTCCACTGGGAAGCACATTACGGTGATGACCCCAATCAAAGGACGACGATCAAAACAGAATTGAACGTGTTTGAAGATTTTAGCCCTCAGCTTCCTCCAGACTACACGGAAGCCGAAATTGTTTTTTTAGCAAATATCGACCCTGACCTTCAAGGGGATATTCTTTCCCAGGTTAAGCACCCAAAGCTCGTAGCAATGGATACTATGAACCTATGGATTAAAACCAAGCCTGCCCCTCTTTTAAGGGTTTTAGAGGAAGTCAACGTGTATTTTGCCAACGATGAAGAAATAAAAATGCTGGCCAAAGAGCCGAATCTTATCAAAGCAGGGAAGAAACTTCTTGAGAGAGGACCTTCTATTATCGTAATCAAAAAGGGCGAACATGGTGCCCTGGTTTTAGGGAAGGATTCGATTTTTGGCGTTTTAGCCTATCCCTGCGAAAAGGTAATTGATCCGACAGGTGCGGGGGATAGTTTTGCTGGAGGTTTCTTGGGCTACCTGGATAAAATAAAGGCTTTTGATGATGAGGGAGAAATCCGCAAGGCTTCTGTTTATGGAAGCGTTTTGGCTTCTTTTACTATCGAGGATTTTGGCATCAACCGCTTTAGATCTTTGTCGCTTGAAGATATAGAAAAAAGATTTTCCCAGTTTAAAAAACTTGTTTCTTTCTAAACTTTCCTTTTCTACTACTTAGCATTGTCCAAAAGTTGCTTGATAGAAAATCTGGATTGTTAATTCCTTTGTGTCATTGCGAGCCCTGCAGGGGCGAAGCAATCTCATGAAAAAAAGGTTGAGATTGCCGCGTCGCTACGCTCCTCGCAATGACATGGGATCAAGCAACTTTTGGACAAAGTCTACTACTTAAAAGCAGCTATCTCTAAAAGTTGCTGCCCTATAGTCAACTGGTGCATTTGGGCAGTGCCGCCCAGTATTGTAGCAGTGATTGCATCCTGGTAGTGGTGGCCTACTGGATATTCATCGAAAGTGCCATAAGAACCATGTATCTTAACCGCCTGTGAGGAAACCCAGAGCGCAGTTTCAGAAGCAAAATACTTGGCATAGGACATCTCTTTGATGTGGCGAATACCGCGGCTCTTAAGGTCTGCGGCACGATAGGTAAGCAATCTGGCTGCTTCAACCTTTGTGGCCATATCAGCAATTATCTCCTGTATTAGCTGGTGGCCGCCGATAGGCTTTCCAAACTGAACCCGCTCTTTTGCATACTTTATACAGGAGTCAAGACAGCTCTGGGCCAGGCCAACACAACCTGCAGCCAAGAATAAACGGGCAGTATCAATGCCTCGCAAGGCGTCCTTTAAGGCACGCCCAATCTCCCCTACCTGGTTCTCCAAAGGCAATTCCATATCTGTGAAACTTAAAATGCCTTCGCTGCCACCTCGCCAGCTGATTTTCCCCTTCTGGGGCGTGCTCGAAAACCCTGGTGTGTCTCTCTCCACGATAAAGCTTGCCAGCCCCTTAATGCCCTTTGTTTTATCTGTCTGAGCTATGAATAGGATAACATCAGCTATTTCGCCGTTTGTGATAAAAATTTTAGAGCCATTTATGATCCAATTATTACCTTTGCGACGAGCGGCAGTCTCAATCATAGAAGAATCGCTGCCCGCATTAGGCTCAACCACAGCTCCAGACATGATCAATTCACCCCTGCATACTGGGGGGAGGTATTTCTTTTTCTGCTCCTCAGTGCCGGCATCGAGAAGGTTGGTCGCCGGCTGGATGGGCCCACTAACCGCTGCCTGTGTTACCGCTAAGCTAGCCCCGCAAAGCTGCTCCCAGATAAGGGTTGATGTAACATAATCAAGACCCATTCCCCCATACTCCTCGGGCATATGTGGAGCTAACAGCCCTTGGGAAGCCATCTTTTTTATAATCCCAGGATCAAATTTCTCCTGGCGTTCATTTTCCTTGAGTGTTGGCAAAATCTCCTGCTCAGCAAACTTTCGGGCCATATCCCGGGACATTATCTGTTCATCTGTTAGTTCGAAGTCCATTTTTTATCCTCCCCAAATTCAAATTATAAGGACTTACTATTCATTCTTTCTTTTCCACTAACTCAACCAGGACTCCATGAGTCCCTCGAGGATGGAGGAAGGCACTCATTCCCTCAGCACCTGGTTTTATTTCACCAAGAACCTCTATTCCTGCGGCCTTGAGTGAGGCAATTTCTGCGTTGATATCTTCCACTTCATAGCAGATATGGTGGAATCCCTCGCCGCGTTTTTCCAGGAATTTTGCCATAACTCCTTCATTCCCTGCAGGCTGAAGGAGCTCAATCAGAACACCGCCCACTTCGACCATGCTTACCTTAATCGTCCCGTCACCACCTATTATAGGCTCGGATGATTCCAGTCCGAAAACCGAGCGATAAAATTCCCTCGCCTCTTCAAGATTCTTCACTGCTATTCCCAGATGACTGATTTGTTTTATCATCAGTAGCCTCCAGCTCTTTATGATTACAATATGTATAATTACAATTAGAATAAAAGATGTTATTGGGACTTATAACACAGGAAAAATTTGATGTCAAAAGTCAAAAAAACTACAAAATTACCATATGATTTTACGATTTGTTCTCGCAATTTATGAGTAATTCTGGCATAATTCTTTCGGGTTTTCTTTGATAATAAATTTTACAGGACTTGATATAAGTCCATTAATCGCTTTAGAAAAAAGATTAATGGAAGCTAACAGAATAGGCTATTTTATATTTGTTTGGAGAGGGATTTTGTTGCTCCTTACTGTAGTTTAATCCATGGGGTTTGTTATTCATTTCGAGTCGATAAAGCTGGCCAAGTCTTTAGGCGAGCCAAACAGGACTAATACAAACGCAATTATTCCAGTGTCATCGCGAGGAGCGAAGAAGATTCCTTCGCTTTGCTCGGAACAGGCTGTGCGATCTTGTAGGAAGAAATTGTCATTGCGAGGAGCGTAGCGACGCGGCAATCTCATCCTATAAAGACGAGATTGCCACGCCCTTTCAGGGCTCGCAATGACAATTTATTGTATGAGATTGGCACGCTCCCTTCGGTCGCTCGCAATGACAATTTATTGTAAGAGATTGCCACGCCCTTTCAGGGCTCGCAATGACATTGTAAAAATATATATTGCATGTATATTAGCTTGGATAGAAACCATATAACTGAATAGAAACAGTATAATAAGAACCTTGAAATTATGAAGAAGTTAATAAGAGATAGTGTCTTAAAAATTGAGCACTATCAGCCAGGATTACCTCTTGAAGTTCTCAAAAAGGAACTTGATCCAGGAAGGGAGATTTGTAAACTTGCCTCCAATGAGAATCCCTTGGGCCCTTCACCTCTTGCCATTGATGCAATCAAAAAATCTCTGGAGGATGGTCACCTCTATCCTGATAATAGCTGTATTTTTTTAAGGGACAGAATAGCTGATCATCTAGGAATCTCCCCCAAAACTCTGTGTATAGGCAATGGTACGACGGAGTTGATCTTCCTCGTGGGCGTTGCATTTTTGGATCCTGGAGATACGTTCATCATCAGTGAATCCTCCTTCATCATGGCCAAGATTGTTGCTCAAGTCATGGATAGCAGGTTGATAGAAGTTCCGCTGAAAGAATACAGGCATGATCTTGACACTATTTTAAAGACAATAACCAGTAATACAAAGATTATATACCTTGACAATCCGATGAACCCGATTGGCACTTTGATCACCCAGGACGAGGTTTCAGAGTTTATGGAAAAGATTCCCGAAGATATTGTTGTAGCATTTGATGAGGCTTATTATGAATATGTAAATAAAGATAGTTATCCAAATACACTGAAATACATTGAAGAAAGAAGGAATGTTATAGTCTTCCGTACTTTTTCCAAATTGTATGGTTTAGCCGGTCTCCGGGTTGGATATTGTGCAGCTAAAGAAGATTTTATTAATGCTATCCAAAGAGTAAGTCCGCCATTCGCTGTTAACAGGTTTGCCCAGATAGGTGCGGCTGCGGCTTTGGAGGATAAAGAACATATAAGGAAAACCAAAGAGATGAATGAATCTGGCAAAAGGTTCCTGCATGAGAATTTCGATAAGATGTCTGTTTTTTACATTCCCTCTGAAACAAATTTTATAACTATAGATGTAAAGAAAGATGCAGAAGGAATATGTGAGGAACTTCAGAAAAGCAATGTGATTGTCAGACCTTTAACGATGTACGGAAAACCCACATTCTTGCGGGTGACAATAGGAACTCCGGAGCAAAACAAGAGGTTTATTGATGCATTTAAAAAAATCTACAAGTAAAAAAATATGAGGAAAACAGGCCAAGAAGAAGTGAGAGTATTACTGGGTAATGTTGCTATAGCAAGAGGAATTGTCGAAGCCGGATGCCATGTGGTTACATCCTACCCTGGTACACCCAGTTCTGAAATTGTTCCGGCAGTAGTGGAATTCAAAAATGAACTGGGCTTAGACACTTACATCGAATGGTCAGCAAACGAAAAGATTGCCTTTGATAATGCCCTGGCAGCAAGTTTGACAGGAAAGAGGGCAGCAGTAGCCATGAAACAGGTAGGTCTTAATGTTGCCTCTGATTCTCTGATGAGTTCTGCTTATACCGGTGTTATCGGGGGATTGGTCATAATTAGCTGTGATGATCCTGGACCCCATAGTTCTCAAACCGAACAGGATTCCCGTTTCTTTGCCATGTTTGCCAAAGTTCCTGCCTATGATCCTTCGACTCCTCAAGAAGCAAAAGAAATGGTAAAAGAAGCCTTTGAGCTTTCCGAAACATTCGAGATCCCTGTACTTTTGCGTCCCACAATAAGAGTCTCCCATGCCAAGCAGAGCGTGAGGCTTTCACCCCTTAAAGTGCTCGATCGACCGGCAAATTTCGAAAAAAATCCAGAACGATGGGCAGCTACTCCAAAATACAGGCTTGTGCTGCACAAAAAGCTGAATGAGACCTTACAGAAAATAAGAGAAAGATTTGAAAATGACACCAAATGGAACTATGAGGCAGGAAAATCCCGGGGCGCTTCCCTTGGTATAATTACATGTAGCGTGAGCTTTGTTAACCTCATGGATATTCTTGAAGAGCTAAACTTAAAAAGTGCTATCAATGTCCTGAAGATAGGAACTCCTTATCCACTCCCCCAAAAAAGAATTGCAGATTTTATTAAAAGACACAAGAAGGTTTTAATAATTGAAGAGACTGATTCTGTTATCGAATCTCAGATTATCGATAAAAGTAAGGTGCTCGGGAGACTAACTGGCCATATTCCTTTAGAGGGAGAGCTTGATCCTGATGGGATTCATAATATTCTGGCAGATGTTTTACGAGAACTTGGAATAACTAATTTAGAAAAAATAACAGATTCTAAACTTGATAAACTTGTCGAAAAACTTAAGCTTCAAGTTCGAAAGCCAACCTTGTGTGCCGGCTGCCCTGAAAGGGCAGCATTTTTCGCCATTAAAAAGGCACTCCCAAAGGCTATCTATGCTAGCGATATAGGCTGTTACACACTCGGACTCAATTTGAAAGCTGTTGATACTGTCCTTGATATGGGAGCTGGAATTACCTTAGCCAGCGGTTTTTATCAAGCTTATCATCAGGACAAAAAAGATATTGCTATCGTTGCCACCATGGGTGACTCTACCTTTTATCATTCAGGCACTGCTTCTCTTTTAAATGCCGTCTATAACAATGCGAGATTTATTTTAGTCATTCTGGACAATGAAATAACTGCCATGACGGGGATGCAGCCTACTCCCGGCACAGGAATAACTGCAGATGGAAGCGAGGGCAGGAAAATACCTATTAAGGAATTGATCAAGGGGTGCGGAGTCAAATGGATTAAGACCATAGACCCGTATGATATAAAAAATTTAGTAAAACTTTTGAAAGAGGCAAAAACGTATACTCAGAGAAAAGATGGGGGGATAGCTGTGATCATTGCCAGACATCCCTGTATTATCCGCTACCCAGAGGTGTGCGAGGATAATCCTGTGAAAGTGGAGATAACTGATGACTGCAATGGCTGTAACTACTGCATCGATTATTTTGAATGCCCTGCTCTTTATATTAATGAAGAAAAAAACCTTGTCGAGATAGACCGAATGTTTTGTGTGGACTGTGGTGTGTGTATAGATGCCTGCCCAAAAGGAGCTATCATTCCGATTGAGAAGCTAAATGAACTCTCAGATGGATAGACAAAATCCATAATATCTTTATAAGCTATGAACGTGCAGATAATATTAGCCGGGATTGGGGGGCAAGGAATACTGTTTTCTTCAAAGGTGTTTTCTGAGCTAGGACTTAAAATGGGTCTGGATGTCATGGGATCAGAGACCCATGGCATGAGTCAACGAGGAGGCTCAGTTATCGCCCATCTGAAGCTTGGCAAATTTCAAAGCCCTCTGATTAGAAAGGGCGCTGCTGACATTCTCTATTCTTTTGAAGAGAACGAGACCTACAGGACTTTACATTTCTTAAAAAGCGGAGGCATCTGTTTTGTAAATCTTGAGAGTGCGGATCAATTCAATAAGAGTATTATGAAATTTCTGAAGGAGAAAGAGATAACATTCAGGGCATATGATGCAACCGGCGCAGCCTCTAAAATTGGTTCGATAAGGTCTGCTAATATAGCACTCATCGGTTATTCTGCGGGAACAGGCTTAGTTCCCTTTGCATACAAAGACCTGAGATCTGTATTGGAGTTAGTTAGTAGAAAGAAAAACCTTAAAATAAATTTGAAGGCGCTTGATGCAGGTTTTCAAGAAGGAAAGTTATTAAAAACATAGGAGATTCGTTTTCTCTGTCACGCAAAAAACTTCACAATGTTCACTCACTGATACGCTGGAATAAGTCTATCACAATTGTATTCCGTTTATAATCTTCAGAATCCCTTGTTGCAATGAATTCCCCTATTTTAGTAAAATGTTTATTCCCTTTTTTTTATAAAATCATGGAGGGAAAGCAGTTATGTCAAAGAAAGACTTTTCATATGCCTTAGCTAATCCGCTGTCCGCTATTCTGGATAAGCCCGGTCAGGATTTTCAAAGGGCTGATTTTCTAAAAATCATCGAGCATAAGCAGATCGAGCGAATCACGTTTCATTACACGGCTCTGGATGGGAAGCCCAAGGAATTGAGACTGCCTTTTTCGAGCCGTCGCGAAGTCGAGAGCATTCTCGCGGATGGTGAGCGTGTTGACGGATCTTCTCTGTTCAAGGGGATGATCGATGTGTCTCTCTCAGATTTATACGTGGTGCCAGAGTATAAGACAGCATTCTTGAACCCGTTTGATAACAAAAGTCTGGATTTTATCTGCCGGTTTTTAATGAAAGAAGGAAACCGCGCTCCTTTTGCTGTGGACAACATCTTAGCCAAAGCTTACCAGCTCTTCCGGGAAAACACTGGATTGGAACTGTATGTTTTAGGAGAGTTGGAATTTTTTCTTATCAGTGAAAGAGGTCGGAAAACTTATCTCCTCCAGAAACAGCAGGGTTACCATGAAGCGGAACCGTTTATGAAGAGCGGTGAGATTTTAAACGAGATGGTGCGTTATATCACTCAGACAACGGGTGCTGTGAAGTATATCCATTCTGAGGTTGGCTCTATCGAGACTATCCAGAGTAAAGTGGATGAGATTAACGGAAAAAGCGCCGAACAGCTTGAAGTGGAATTCCTGTCTAAGCCAGTGGAAGAAATGGCAGATGCTCTTGTGTTGGGGCGCTGGTTGATCCGCAACGTTGCCTACAAACATGGCTGTATAGCAACCTTTACTCCGAAACTGGCGGAGGGGGCCGCGGGGAACGGATTCCATTTTCACCTGGAATTAAAAAGAAACGGAAAAAACATCATGGTGGGTTTAGACCGCCAATTATCAGAATCTGCGCTTCGCCTTATCGGTGGATTGTGTGAGTATGCCGATTCGTTGACAGCTTTTGGAAATACTACGGCTTCTTCTTATCTGCGTCTGGTCCCGGACCAGGAAGCCCCGACGCGCATTTTCTGGAGCGATATGGACAGAAATGCGATGATTCGTGTTCCCCTTGGCTGGTCGAATGTGACGAATCTTGCCCGAGTCTTAAATCCCCAGGAAGAAACCGAATTCGAATACTCAGAAAACCGTCAAACCGTTGAATTGCGCACGCCTGATGGCAGTGCTCTTGTTCATCTTCTTCTTGCCGGGATCGTGATGGCTGCGGAATGGAGTATAAAAGACGAGAACTCTCTGAATCTGGCTGAAAAGCATTGTGCAAAAGGTGATCTTCCCAAAGACCTTACCCATCTCAAGTCTTTCCCCAAGCTGCCCGGAAGCTGTGATGAATCCAGCCGGATTCTGCTGGAGAAAAGGGCCTTGTATGAGCGAGAGGATGTATTCCCGCCCAGCGTTATTGATTATGTTGCCAAGATTCTCCAGGAAGAGAAAGATAAAGGGTTGAGTAAAAAGTTAAAAGGTCTATCCGGGAAGCAACGTCTTCAAGAAGTCCAAAAGATCATGCATAAAGACCTGCACCGCCATTGATCTTTTTTGCTACAGACATGAGCATAGGATTCAACCCCAGAAAAAGATTTCGAAACGATAGATTAAAAATAAATAGTCGGGTCAATTTCAGCTCTAAAAATACACAAAAGAATAAAAGTCAAAGCAGATCAAAACAATGGATGGCTTGAAAAATTTAAAAACCGGTCAATCAACAGCAAGGGTTTCCGTCATCTAGGGGGGAATCGGTGTGTGTATTTTGAAATGAAATTGTTCAATCAGTTTACTGTTTTTCGATTAGCTCGAGATTAAATCTCTTTTTCAGCTTCATTCCGGCTGCGCCGAGAATAACTCTGATAGCCTGTGCAGTTCTTCCCTGTTTTCCAATAACCTTGCCAATATCTTCTTGAGCAACCTTTAATTCAATGATCGAGCTCTGTTCCCCGTCTAATTGGGAAACGTGCACATTGTCCGGATTGTCCACTAATGCTTTGGCAATCATTTCAATGAGTTCTTTCACTGTAGTCTCCTTTAATCCTTAAATTGATTTTCTCACCTTAAAAACAAGGGACATTCGTTTTCTCTGTCGTATAAAAATTTCGTAATGTTCACTAACTGATATGCTGGAGTAAGTCTATCACAATGAAACAGGCCTAGTCAATGGAAGGAAAAGGAGAAGAAAACGCCTGATAAAAGGATATGATCATGAAATACGGACCTAAACTAATTTTCATCTGCGCGTTGGTAGTCTTGATTTTAACGGCTACAAGCTGCGCTCCAGGCAATGAAAGGTTCGATGAGAAGCCTGCTGGCTTCTGGGCCGGGCTCTGGCATGGGTTTATCTGTGTTTTCACCTTCATTATTGGTCTTTTCACAGACAAAGTGACTATGTTCGAGGTGAATAATTCAGGCAATTGGTACAACTTTGGTTTTTTGCTCGGAGCAGCGATCTTCCTGGGAGGCAGTTGGGGACCGAGTTGCAAGAAGAGAAAGTCTAAAAAGATGAGGGAAAAGGAATGGAAAGAGATCGGGAAAAAGGTAGAAGAAAAGGTTCGGAAAGGTATCAAGAGCTGGATCGATGAAACTGAGGAAAAAGATGAAGACTGGGAGGAAATCGGAAAGAAAGTCGAAGAAAAGATAAAACGTGAACTGCGTAAGTGGGCTGAAAAATAGGTGGGAAAACAGCGCATAGGTATAGATTTTTATAAGAATTTCCTTTTTGGGCTCATCACTAATTCAGCTCAAATTTATGCAAATTCCTGCCTTAAGTTATGTGCTTACTTTTTATATTTATCAGAATATTTTGATGTTGAAGACATATTCCAAGAGCCAGTTGATTCCCACAAATAAGATAGCCGCGGGGACAACAATTCTAATCCACCAATAGAGGAAAAGAGGGAAGGGCTTTGCTCTCCCTTCTGACAGTTCTTTCAAGGACTCTGATCTTTTAATACACCAGGTTGCAGTGATGACTGCTAGAAGCGAGCCTAAAGCCTGCATGCCTGAACCGAAAATCAAATCCCAGGGGAGAAAAATCTTAAAATTAATCATCGGAGGAATACCATGTAGCCCAGAAAACAATGAAGAATATACTTTCCTTGGGTATTATAGGGTATCGATTGTATACCTTAGGATATATATAACATAGCCTTATAGAGTCAGGTATTCGCTCAAACAAAATACTGACAATATCTTTGTCTCCTTTTAAACGCTTTCCTTCTTTATCCTTGATGTTTACAGAGCCTAAAATTAGCGAAAAATCCGAATCTCCGAAGGCGGTGAAGATAAATACTCGACTCCACGTTCGGTGAAAATCGCACCGTCATGAAACCACAAACTTAGATATTTCGCTCCGTTTCTTTCTGAAGGCGAGGCCCTGTATATAAAGAATTCCATCATGAAGTGATGGTAGAGCGGGAGTGGAATCTCATGTTCCCAATCCGGGCCAATAGAACCAATCCTGGGGGCGTTCCTTCCTTTTCCCAGGGCATGTAAGCCAATAGAAACCTTGGTCTTTTCGGAATCCTGTTCTTCGTGAAATCTCTGGACGGCATTCACGTTGAACCCGGCTTCTGTGAGTTCCTGTGTAATAAGTTCAAATGTTTCACGGCCGATGCGACCCACCTTGATATTATCTGCAGTGATTTGACGAATTCTCATCGCATCTGCCCAAATTTTTCTGATTTCCGGAGGCACACCCGTCTCTCCTTCACGGAGCACATAGCCGTATTGCACCACAAGTTCAAAGAAGTTCCCATATCTCCAGCGGGAACCGACATGCCGCAGGTCATACTCCGCCTCAGCGCCCTGGTCTATGATAAACTGGTCGCCTCCTTTGAGCACATAGTCGTCACGGGTTCTCGACCTTCCGGGAGCCATGAGAGTTACTTCCCCCTCGAGATCACTCGCTTTGGTGACGCCCGGCATGATTTTGGCAAAAGATCTCTCCTGAGATTCTGCGATCCACCTGCGTATTCTCTTTAACATGACAATCTCACTCGGCACCGGCCTGGATATATAGTTGATTTCCAGATATTCAGAGGAGACCAGCCTGCTTGCATATTTCTCACCCAGAGCCTTGACCAATAGCCTGTAGTCTGTATGCGAAATGCCGTCGTTTGCGTCTGCGCAAACGGTCGGTCCCAACTCGTCCAGGTAATTAACAGCAATGCACTTGGGGTCCCATTCCGCCACAAATTCCCCGATGCCTTCAAAGCGGTGATCGTATTCGGTGTCCGGTCTCGGCAATTCTCTCCGACGAACTGTCTCGCCGATGATGTCGTAGGCCCCACATTCTTCAATCGGATCCGAGCCCCTGTCTTTCCATCGACGTCCGAGAACCGCCCGTTCGATTCGGTCACCACTCCGATCCGTAAAAATGAAAACACCGGAGGTGTCGCCCAGTTCATCATAGAACCCATAGGCGACATCATCGAAGGAGTAAGCCCCCCCCCTTCTCTCATCACATGAATCCACATGTCGATTTCTTGCTCCCGCATGACCTGAGGCAGGATGAGATCGAACTTGCCCCGGCGGATTTGATTCGTCAGATCCTAGATGCTGAGCTTTTCCAACTCCTGCTCATTGGGTATTGTCAATGTTGATTGGGCTGCTACAGTAATGCTCAGGCCCAAAAACACGAACAAAGAAAGGATTGCACAAAAAACTTGCCGCATAGACATCAGATAGCCTCCTTCGATAACCTATTGACGATTTATAACCATTCATAGTGAGGAAGTAAAGAACTTATACTGACACTACTTGTGCAGGTGGTACCACACCCAATCTTGACAAGTCCCTGCGATAAACTCCAGATAATCCATACGATCCACCTCTTCTTCCTCTTTTCCGTACCGGAGCCAGACCTTACCCTCCTTCTCATCGAAAGAGAGCCGCTTGAGCGAAAGCAGCGGCCGACTCATGTATTTGCCCACCCGTTCGGCTTTTTCCCTGGTCTTGGCTCTGACCTTGCTGTGGACCGAAAAGCCCGAGTGGTGCCAGTCCGCAATCTTCTCAACCAATGCTTGAGAGATCAGATTCTCTCTGAGGAGAAGAGCAAAAACTTCCCGGGAGAACATCTGGGCCAGGAGGCCGTCAGAGAAAGCGGGGACACGATGGAAGCGATCCTCGCAATCTTCTCATCCTTCTGTCACCAGGAGGTGAGCAACTGCAGCAAATAGAGTCGGTTAAAATCAAGATAATCCCGATCCATAATGTAGAAACATCAAGGTTCCGGCAGCAGCTCATCAAGAATATTAACATCATGGATCTTTCCATCAGTGATTTCGATGAATGTCGGGATAGAACCTCGTAAATCTAACAATGTGTGTAACTTAATGGCTCCCTTGCTTTTCCGAAAGCTTGCCCAAGGGAGGGGAGCAGACATAGATCAATCGTTGTAGAGTCAAAAGCATAAACTGTTTCTTTCAATTCAACTCCAAACCCTCTTTGGCATATAGCTTTCTGACCTGATGGATAAGCATCTGGGCAAAATCAGCATAGATGCGCCAATCACGAGTCTCATTCGCATGAGCCAGAGTATTTCTAGATACCCTCCCACGAATTCCCATACGGTACAGCTTATTTTGCATTGAGCAAAGACACTCCTCGATATCTCGAAGATTCTCCCGATAGGTACGTTGAGCAAAAGCCATGCAGAGGAACTGGTCCAAACAGGAAAAACTCTTTACTTTGTAATTTCCTTGGTAGCGCTTCACGCATTTTCGAAATTCATGCAATGGGAGATAATCCATTATCTGAGAAAAAATAGTTCTTCCTGTATTCATAGCCACTCCTTCCTATCGATTGACAGAAGGGTGACCGTATCATAAAATTGAGTTCAAATCGATTACAGCGATTATCTCGCATAATTCAATGAAAATAAATAAATTACAAGGATTTCAGATTCAAACGTTGGGACAGTAGTGAAGAAAAATATAAAAATTTGACTAGAAAGCACTGAAATAATTTAATTCATATCTCTTTTCTTTTGCATTTAGGGATTCAAAGGAATTATTAAGATCTTTTAAGACTCTTCATCAATTTGAATTTGGACTTCGATTCTTTGCTTAATTTCTTCATATATTGGTATTTCTACTTCTTCAGCTACTTCCAGAGTAACGGCGAGTCCGTAATTAACGAATTCATCAAGAGTACCTGCATCTTCCCGGCAGACAACATCAATTTTTAAATTATCTCCATCCTGATATGTAACGACTTCGCTCCCTTCTAAAACTTCATGCTGAATAGTCCCATTTTTCACCTGCCGTCCATCAGCGTTTACACGTTCTACTCCAACCTTCTTGATCGGAGGATCAAAAGAAAGGTTTGCTTTTCTGTATTTACGATTCTCTGCATTAACAGGGCTGAGCCAAGCAAGCGTTATAACAAGTCGTCGCATTTCGTTTAATCCGCTGAGGCTTGGTGGAAGGGGAAATCTGAATTCATGCTTCTCATCCTTCTTAATACTTCCATAACCTATTGCAGTTGCCCGTCGTTCAGTGCACTCAATCACGCGTTTGGTATCAGGGGTTCCATACCCCAGATACCTTGCGGCAACTTTTCTAGGCAGACGAGAATTATCCCTAGCCTTCAGACAGTTTTCCAATATATTAAAACTGTTGCCCCATGAAGCACCATGAACAAGAAGAGTTTTGATAACTACAGCCATATACTTATCAGGAATATCTGTTTCAGCTTCAGATCTCAATTCATCCAGTGCTTCATAGATCAGGGCTGCACCTCTGGAAGCCAAAGCAGCTGAGTTGCTTGTACCCCTAATGTATATCTCCCTATTTCTTTCACCTGGATTAACCGGTGCTGCTGCCACCCTTTGCCCTGGAGCCATTCCGATGTCATTAATCCTGTATTTGTTATCGGTGATATAATCGTATAACTGTCTTCCTCCCGGCAAATAAATTTCAGGATTAATAGAATTCCTGAAACCGTATCCATGGGCGGTAATTGGAGAAGGCAGCTCCTGAGTTGGAAGTATATTCACTCTGTGTCCCTGATTGGACATATTGGATTTGTCAGCATGAATAGCCCCTATGGATAATGCGTTAACAGAATCTGCAGGCGCCATTAATCTGTGATTGCGAATATCTCCACGAACTATTTTCATGGTATGTTTTATGATTTCTTCGTCAGTTACTTGACTCAACTCTGCCTTCGATTTTTCAAGATCAATATCAGCCCTGTTATTCCCCGCACTTATACAAAAAAGCACTTGATATTTTTCAGAAAGCCAATCAAGCAGTTTTGCACATGAGCTTAACTGATGAAAAAACATTCTTGTCGGATCACAAATTGAAAGGTTGATAATTTTAATTTTATGGAAGACCGGTTCTTCCTCGCCTTCTCCTTCAAAAATCCTTCTTACGGAACGTAATATCAGATCTTCAAAAAAATGCTCCTTTGGGATGTGTTCACGTGGGGGATTATGGATAAAATCATCGGGGTCAGGCTTCATTATCGGTCTTACATATATAGGCCGAGGTAATGATGACTCTCCTGCGTCCAATTCCCCATGACAGATCAACGAGGCCATTGCAGTACAGTGTTTCCTCCCCTTCGCCTGATATGCACTGCCAAAATCATCAGGATCTTCCACGATTAGCCGGTTTTCAAGCAAGGAATGGTAAATAAATGGATCTCCGTCAAGTATAGCCAAGACAGGATCGCCAGAAACTTCACCTTCCTGAAAAGCCTCCGCTTCAGCCCCTTCAGGGTACACATCCGCCACACATTGTCCTGTCGGACGGAAAAACATTACGTCATCGCATTCAAAAAGCTTCGTATACTCAGAACTTAGAACCCGTTCTATGTTTTCAGGGGGCAATTCCGCTTTTATGGCGTGGAAACGGATTTCATCAATAATACATTTTGTGATAACAGAACCATTATCGGATTCTATAAGTTGCTCAAGCTCGGCCTGGATAGCATTCCTTTTGGTACTATCTTTTCTGTACCAGAGCTCGATTTCAAACGAGATTTTTGCTCCAGTCACTTTTTTTATTTCAAACTCTTCTTTCCAATATTTTATAACATTAGTATCTCGCAGCCGATCCTTAATATCCCATCTACGAATATCTTTCAGATTTTTGAATATTTCAATCCATTTTTTTGGCAGGACATCTCTATTGTCACACCATTTTTCCCATTCAGACAACACGTCTCTTATTGCCTGCTGATTACTCATACTTAAAAACAGCCGACCGCTTATTAATTTTTCTTTGGTATCTGCGATTTTTTCATTAATCACAGATATAATATTCTCACTGTATTCAGCCAGACTTTCGGGTATAAATTGTGTAAAATCATCAAGATGTTTGTCTGTAATATGTCCGTTTTTATCAATAAAACCATTATCCTTTAAGGCCGTCCATATATCTGAAGACTGTTTTGTAGTTATGCCATCAATTTGTTTATAAAATAGCCTTTTGCCGATTTTGGCGATCTCATAAAAATCATCATCCGCCTCTATCTCGTCGGTATCAACCTCTGCGAGCCATTCCAAACCAGAAATTGCTCGTATCGCTCGCTCAAAATCATCAATTTTTCCTGTTGTTTCGATAACCAGAACATATTCAGGCTCAATTCCTTCTGTTGAATCTGTAATAAATGACTGAATCATTTTCTCAAACCAGGGCGTCAGTCTATCTTTCTGCCTTGATGGTGAAGGAAAGTGATATTTTGCTGGACCGAATCCTGTTTTCATCTTAGCCCGGCCTGCTACAGCAGGAGTGGGGAAAATCAATAGAGGTCGTCCAGGCATATTATTTTTGCTCCTTTACGTTGTTGGCTCCGAACTTAGATTGCCATTGTTTCAATTTTAAAGAGACAATATTTCGTGCATTATCCTGTTTATTGGTCAAAACAGCCTGACGCACCACATCTGTACAAAACTCTTCGACTTCAGAAAAGCTGTATCCAAATAATTTTTGAGAAAGGTTCTTTGGACTGTAATTGAAATTCATTCCCGTTCTCTTGATGAAAAGCTCTATAAAGCATTCAACCTGCTTGACATCAGGTGGTTTAAGTTCAAGCCTTAACTGGAATCTCCGCCAGACAGCACGATCAAGAAGTTCAGGATGGTTGCTTGCCGTAATCACAACCACATAACTTGGCAAACTGTCCATTTGAAGAAGCAGAGAACTTACTACTCGTTTTATTTCACCGGTCTCTTTCGTATCCCCCCGTTCTTTTCCAATGGTATCAAATTCATCAAAGAACAAAACGCAATTGCGGGTTTTCACATAACTAAAAACTTTCTGAAGTCTTGAGGCGGTTTCTCCAAGATAACGGCCTATAAGATTTTCATATCGGATTACTAAAAGCGGATACATCAAATGTGTAGCCAAAGCTTCAGCAAGGCTTGTCTTACCGTTCCCCGGAGGTCCGACTAGAAGAATCCTGCTTCTGGGTTCCAGTCCATAAGATCTGAGCAGGTCAGCCCTATTCTGTTCCTCTATAAGCTCCTGACATATTTTTAATGTTTGTTCATTTATTATTAGATCATCAAACCGTTTTTGAGGATTAATTTCAAATACTAAATCACCAGTTTCGCCATTGGGGTAAACTGCTGTGTTTTTATTAACGCTGTTATTGAGGGATAAAGCCAATCGCTCCGCAAGGATATTATGTTTTTTAGATCTTTCTTCTGCAACCAGGCTCTCCACTGCCTTGCGGAATGAAACCATATCGCCATGACTGGCTGATCGCACCATACTGATTAAAATATCTGCTCTTGCCATAATCTAAACCTTTTCTCAAAAAAATTTTAATATAATAATATACTAAAATATTTTAATATAATAATATACTAACTTTTTTTTGTCCTTTAAATTTAGAATGAATAATTAATTTCCCTCGTGTTTAATTAATTAAAACCTGTGCGAAAATGTCACTTAAAAATATTATAGTTGATTAATAATAGACATTGCTAGCGAATATTTAAATTCACAATCTGTATTAAGTAAGGTCGTCAATATGGTTACTTTTCTATTTATCACAATTGTCCCTTTTCTAAATTCTCATAAATAGCTCTGAATTGGTCTAAGGCAGACTCTAAATTTTCCGCAATTTCCAATGCAAGAACATCAGGATCTGGCAGGTTTTCCATATCTTCGAGGCTTTCATCTTTAAGCCAGAAGATATCCAGGCTTACCTTATCCCTTTGCATTAGCTCATCATAAGTGAAGTGCTTAAATCGCTCCCTCTCCTCACGCTGATGTCGGTTCATAAGATTGTAGCACTGAATGAAGTCCTTCAAGTCTGCATACTGCAGTGGGTTGGTCTTCAGGGTGAAGTTCTTATTCGTACGGAGGTCATATATCCACAGCTCTTTCGTCCATGGGGTTTCACTGGCGGGCTTACGGTCAAAGAACAGCACATTTGCCTTTACTCCCTGTGCATAGAAAACACCAGTCGGTAAGGGATAAGAATTTCCTTTTAGTCGGTGCTGGCTGAGTGAGCATCTTTGTTCCCATTTACTTCTCAAATCATCGAGAGAATTATAAATTAGGCCTCAAAAAGATGTCAAGGACGGCTTGGAAGCGCAGGGTACGTCCGGAAAGCTATCCAAGGCGCCAAAAGAGCCGGAAATCACCGAGCCCTCTCCTTCAGATTTGAGAGAAGATCATGAAAAATATTCACCGCCGGTCTCGGCTGCCATCAGGAGTTCCTGCTGGGTAATCTGGGGTGGAGGATAGACAACCATCGTTGTCAATTTGCTGGAACATTAAGTTATATGCTTACTTTTTAAATTTATCCGAATATTTTGATGTTGAAGACATATTCCAGGAGCCAGTTGATACCCACAAATAAGATAGCGGAAGGGACAACAATTCTTATCCACCAATAGAGGAAAAAAGGGAAGGGCTTTCTTCTCCCTTCTGACAGTTCTTTCAAGGACTCTGATCTTTTAATACACCAGGCTGCAGTGATTACTGCCAGAAGCGAACCTAAAGCTTGCATGCCTGAACCGAAAATCAAATCCCAGGGCAAAAATATCTTAAAATTAAATCGTTTATTTATATCAAATATTTAGTTGATTAATAAGTTCAAATGAATTCTTGATATCCTCTTCAAAAGATTTCAACACAATTATGTTATAAAGAATTCATGTCTTCTTAAGCATAGGGTGATCGGCGTACTGTGCGGCAGTGAGAAAATCATCTTGCCATTGCTTGATAAATTTAATATATAACAAGATGGAAAATATGAACATATATTTTACCTTATATAGGATTAATGATGGATAAAGAATGGAGGGTTCAGTAATGAAAGACGACAGCGATAGTAGCGGAAGTTCCGACGTGCTGCCAGAATCTATTAACAGGTTTACTAAAGGATTCCAATTTCAGAGCGGACATTCCGCATCGCAGGATGTGAACCTCCTTATTTACATATGATTTAAAGGCTCACCTCCTGCTGCTCCTGTCGGCTTAGAACAGGAGGTGAGCCATGAGAAATACATTTCTAGTACCTGAACTTCAGGAACTCCTCGCCAATAATGACATCCAGGCCATCAGGGAGTTCTGTTCATCTATGCATCCCGCTTTGATCGCAGATTCTCTCGGGGGTCTGGAGCCAAGTGAAGTTTGGGAAATCCTGGTTCATATTCCATCCCAAACTCAGGTTGAAATTTTTAGCCATCTCGATGAGAGTGTTCAAATGGAAATGGTGGAGGTGTTGAAACGTGAGGAACTCGCCTCTCTTATCTCCGAGATGCCTTCGGACGACCGAGTCGACATCCTCAAGGGCATTCCAGAGAACAAAAGAGAGGCTCTTATGCCCGCCATTGCCCAAGCAGAACGCGAAGACATCCGAAGGCTTTCATCTTATCCCGAGGGAACGGCAGGAGCGATCATGACCTCGGAATACGTTACGCTCTCTCCTTTTTTAACGCCTGAGGAAGCCTTAGCAAAGCTCCGGCTGGAAGCCCCGGACAAGGAAACCATTTATTATGCTTATGTAGTTGATGACAAAAGAAGACTTATCGGATTTGTGTCTCTTAAGGACCTGATACTGGCGCCTTTGAACAATCGAGTTAAGGAAATCATGCATAGTGACGTGATTTTTGCCAGAGGGGGCGATGACCAGGAAGACGCGGCACGCAAAATCCAGAAGTATGACCTCCTTGCTCTGCCGGTCATCAATGGAAATGACGCACTTGTAGGAATTATAACTTATGACGATGCAATGGATGTTATCACACAGGAACAGACCGAAGACATGGAGAAACTAATGGCGATTACCGGAAGCCATGAAGTTGGCACGTATCTAAAAATGCCGGCCTGGTCGCATTTCAAGAATCGATCTCTGTGGATAATCGCTCTGGCATTCCTTGGGCTGATTTCTGGACTTATTGTTCAGAACAATGAAGGTTTACTCCTCCAGTTTGCTATACTCGCCACTTTTATGCCAATGCTTGCGGATACAGGAGGGAACACGGGGAGCCAATCAGCGACCCTGGTTATCCGTGCTCTTGCCCTTCGGGAAATAACGCCTAAAGACGTCTTCCGGATATTCATTAAAGAACTTCAGGTGTCTGTTCTGCTCGGATTCTTGCTGGCCGTTCTTGCGTTCGGCAGGGTTTTTCTCTTCTCATCTGGATCAAGCATGAGTCAAGGCCATTCTCTCTACATCGTTGGAATCGCTGTTGCCTTTGCACTGGCTCTGCAAGTTGTGACAGCCACACTAATCGGGGCCCTTTTGCCTATAGTTGCGGTAAAGCTGAAATTTGACCCCGCGGTGGTGGCCAGCCCCGCTCTAACAACCATCGTTGATATTACAGGTCTTTTTATCTATTTTTCCATTGCAAAGGCGATTCTCGGGATTTAAAGAAGAGTTGCAGATTTTGCCTTTAAGTGAGAATAAATTATACTTATCGATGAAAGAAATATTTTATTTTAGTCTTAGCTTTTCAATTCTTTATTTTATTCTGTTGGTTTGGCTATTACTAAAAAATTCTAAAAAGAGCAATATTAAAATTGCCTCTTTGTTGTTCAACACATTTATGATTCTTTTCTTAATCAAAATCTACCTAAAGAAAAGGTCAATCTTGTATATCGTTCTAGGCGTCTCATTAATTTACACTTTAAATATTTTTTTGCAATTGATGTCAGGAATAATTTTAATTCCAATTCTTAGAATAAAAAAAAGCAATTTAATGAAAAGGAATTAGCTTGTATTCACGAATCAAATATAGGAAATTGCTTTTTGTCCTAGTTGCGAATCCCTTTCCATTTTCTGCCATTTCTGCCCACCGTAATCATAAAATGAGAGTAACACACTCTCATAGGATAGCATTTCATCCTTCACCTCATACTCTAAGAGGAACTTCTTGAAGTAATGAAAAAGAACTCTATGAAGGACAGTGTGTTCCGGATGCCGCTGGCGATAGATCTCTGTCACAGCAGAGACAGAGATTCATAAAATGGGCCAGAACGAAAGAAGGGGCCTCAAAGACCAAATTTTCCCTGGAAGCAACAAGCTGAGGTATCAGGCCCTCTTTCCAAGAGTGTTGGCAGGAGTTGAAAAAAGTAGATATTATTTTAAATTTAGACGAGAGATAAGTTTTTTATAAACTTCAGCGTTTCGCCTGAAACCGACTATTATCACATAGACTTGAACTTTTTCTTCTTCAATTTCATAAATAATCCTGTAATGCCCTAATCTTAATTTCCATAAACCTGAAAAAGCTCCAGATAGAGGTTCTCCGAATACTTTTGGCCTGGTTGTTAATTTATTTCTTATAGCCCTAATGATCCTCTTTTGATCGGACTTGTCAATTTTCTTAAAATCCCTTTTAAAAACTAATTCATCTATAACAACGGTGTACATTAGATGAGTCCAACTCTTTTTTCAGCTTCCTTAAGTGAAATAACCTTTTTTCCTTTTCTTTTGGCCCGTTCTTTAGCCAGGGTTCCAAGTATATAGTCTTCGAGAGCTTCCATAATTTCTTCTATTTGTCGGAATTCTTCGTAATCAAGCAGGACTCCTACAGGCTTATTCCGTTTGATGAGAATCACTTTATTGAATTTTAATTTTTCCAGTATTTCCTTTGTTGCTTTTCTTAATTCAGACACACCAACAAGTGTTGTCTTTTCTTCTACTGTAATCATTTTAATCTCCTAATTGTATATTTAAATGTATATTTAAAATGTACAATTAAATATACAATTTGTCAAGTGTTTTAAATTTTTTGTTTTACTAGAATGAGTTGTTAGGCTTTTTTTAGTTCTTTGCTTGAAACAATGGTATCTGTTTTGTCAAGTAAATTTATAAGAATTTCCTTTTTGGGCTCATCACTAATTCAGCTCAAATTTATGCAAATTCCTGCCTTTGACATCTATGGATGGATATATAACACGAAAAACAGCAAGGTTAAGGGCTAAAAAAAGAGACAATTTGCTGGAACATTAAGTTATGTGCTTACTTTTTAAATTTATCCGAATATTTTGATGTTGAAGACATATTCCAGGAGCCAATTGATACCCACAAATAAGATAGCCGCGGGGACAACAATTCTAATCCACCAATAGAGGAAAAGAGGGAAGGGTTTTGCTCTCCCTTCTGACAGTTCTTTCAAGGACTCTGATCTTTTAATACACCAGGCTGCAGTGATGACTGCTAGAAGCGAGCCTAAAGCCTGCATGCCTGAACCGAAAATCAAATCCCAGGGGAGAAAAATCTTAAAATTAATCATCGGAGGAATAGCAAGGACATAAACAGTACCACAGATAAAAAAGACTACTTTTTTCCTCTCTATCCTTGAGTTATCCACAGCTCCTCCAACCAGAACCTCAAAAGCTGCCACAGCAGAAAGATAAGCAGCACCAAAAAGGCCAAGAAAAAAGAGGAGACCGAATAGCCAGCCCACGGGCATCAGGGCAAAGGTTTTTGGTAGCGTAGAAAAGATAAGACCGGGACCAGAATCAGGCTCTAGGCCGAAGGAAAAAACTGCAGGAAAAATCACAAAACCAGCTAAAATGCCTGCTGTTGAAGCACCAATTCCCGTAAGTATGGCATTTCTTGGCAAATTGGCCTTTTTGTTAAGGTAGGAACCGTAAATAACCATGAAAGTGCCCCCAAGGGACATGGAAAAAAAGGCCATTCCCAGGGCTGCAGCCATTACAGAAGGCGTGAGCTCGCTGAAGCGGAAACCACCAATATACCACTTGACTCCCTCGCTGGCTCCTGGCAAAGTTACTGAGCGTATGATGAGGATAATCAGAATGATGAAAAGGGTGGGAACAATCCACTTACTGGCTTTTTCAATTCCCTTCCTCAAGCCTTTAATAAGGACAATCCCACAGGTAAAAATGACAAAGCCTGTCATCGTGAGCTGTAAAAGGAATGAGGTGAGATTAAAGCCTTTTTGCGGGGGAAGGATAGCCGCAGCGTTTAAATTCACACCAAAAGCATTCAGGAATTCACCCAGAGCATGAAATCCTACCCATCCAACAGCATTGGAATAATACCCTGTAGCCCAGAAAACAATGAAGAATAAAAACGCTCCAACATACTTCCCACCAGGAAATCCGCCTCTCTCGTAAGAGCCTAATGTACCTCGCCCCGTGTATTGACCAAGTGTCCATTCGGCCATCAATGCGGGTATTCCTACGAAAAAAACAATCGCCATATAAAAGAGAACAAATGCTGCTCCACCGAATTTCCCAACCATGTAGGGGAAACGCCAGACAGCGCCCAGCCCGACAGCAACTCCGATCATGGTCATTAAAAGACCAAAGAACGAAGTGAATGTTTCTCGTTTTGGACCCGAGTCCTGATCGCTCATATGATCCTGCTATCCTTCCCATTTGTGAATTTTGTAATACTCGTCCACCATCCTTTGGATATCTACGGTAGAACCTTTTGTCGGTCCTTCAGACAGTGGCTCTTTCTGGAATCTTTCGGGCAAGGTATCGTCTTCTCTTTTTGTGCCGAATCTTCTATTGAGTTTAAAGTCACGATCAATACTCTCTCCCAGTTTTTTTTCCAAGTATTCAGGAGAATAGTCTATTCCGGTGCCGGCCTTTAAGAGGGCAGATGTGTTTTCGAAATTTAAGATATCCATGCAGAGGCCGATATTCTTGCACATAGTCAGGGAATCAGTGAGAAGAGCAATCTTTTCTGAATAGGCTACCAAGGCAGCTTTTCCCTCTTCGGCGAGCCTATCTGCAGCTTTCTCTGTTCCAAAGCGCTTTTTTGCTTCCTCTTTCCGGTTGGTTAATTCGAAATAGGGTTCTGCACGCAGGTGATCAGAACCCCTGGAAGCAATAGCATAGGTAAGTCCATAGGCTTTAATTCCCCGGGGGTCTCCACAGATCATATCCAATCCCTTGACATGCATCACCAATTTTTGTGCTTCCTCGTCAAAGCTTTCTGATAGGGTTTTCGCTCCATCTGCCAGTTTATTTCCAATCCCACGGCGCCACGTAATCATCTCCACAACTTCCCGTATCTTGTCTGCCTCACCCCATGTAATGCTAAGGCCATCCAAATCATCTGGATGAATTAACTCCTTCTCCTGACACTCTATTATCCAGCCAATTACTTCACCGGTCGATATTGAATCCAGACCCATCTGGTTCAGATAGGCATTCATCTCCAGAGCAAAGGGAAGATTGCGGCTTCCGAGTCGTGAAGTAAAACTGCAGAGAGTTTCGAACTCGGGTCCTTCTGCCTCATGATAATCAACCACATAATAGCGGGAGCAAGGGAGATGACAGTTAAAGCATGCCTTATTCTTCACCTTGTAGCTTTTTGCCAGCTTCTGCCCGGAGATCTCATCCACGTATTTACAGACGCCTTCCTGGAAGTGTTTGGTAGGGAGGATGCCTATGTTGTTTAAATCCTTCATCAACATAGTGGTGCCCATCTTGTAGCGCTTCTGGTATTCATTGTGACTTAATATGGCTTTTTCGATTTTCTCTACCTCTGATAGAAAAAATAGAGGATCAGCCACTTCCAGAGAGAGTGCACCCCTTACAGCCAAGGCTTTTAAATTCTTCGATCCCATGACTGCACCCATTCCGGCGCGTCCGTTTACCCTATTACCACTCGAGACTATGCTTGAGAAAAGGACAAGATTCTCTCCTGCCGGTCCGATGGCGGCCACCTGGATGGAATAGTCCTTTTTCTCCTTTCTTATGGCTTCTGTAATTTCTATAATAGTTTTTCCTTTGCATTCCGGGCAGTCCACAAACTCAACCCCGGATTCTGTTACCATCAGATACAAGAGACTATCAGCCTTTCCAGTGATGATGATCTGGTCAAATCCTGTGAGTTTCATTTCGGCGCCAAATTGCCCTCCTGCTGCAGAGTCACCTAATATGCCTGTCAGGGGAGATTTGGCGGTAACAGTGTAATAAGCAGACGCGGGCAGCAGAGAACCGGTGAGGGGTCCGATGCCGAAGATAAGGATATTATCCGGTCCAAGGGGATCGCAATCTGGGTTTAGCTCTTCAAGAAGCCTCTTTGTATTTGCCGCCCTTCCTCCAATAACAGGCCTGATCCAGGAAGAATCAAGGGGCTCTATGCGGAATCTTCGTTCTGTAAGATCTATTCTCAGCACTCTTCCGCCATAGCCATATTTAAGCATGCTTTCTTCTCCATCTCTTCCTTTCTTCAAGTCCGAGCTTCTTTAGGTAAAAATATTGTTTCTGACTTGGATTCATTTTTTTGGTTTCTTTTTTAAGAGCGGCAAGAGAAGGATGATGAACCTCATCAACCTCATAAGTAATTGCTCCTTCTTTACAAGCTTCAATACACCTGGGTCTTCCCCCGCAGAGGTCGCAAACATAAACAAAATCATTGAATATTTCAATTGCTCCTATCGGGCAGGCTTTCCTGCAAACTCCACAGAGTGTACATAGTGTTTGTGAAACAACCACTTCTCCGAGGGAACCTATGGTTATGGCATTTTCGGGGCAGCAGTCACAATAGCGCTCCTGGCATTGATTGCACACAACCGCACCATCAATTCCGATCTCGTATAAATTCATAGCTTTTATCCTGGATATGTGGTTATTGATCCTTCCGGAACGGAAGAAGGCGCAGGCAGTCTCGCACCTTCTACATCCAGTACATTTGCTAATATCGACTCTGATCACCTTTGTCTCCTAGTCGCAGAGGTTACGTCTTGAAAATAGGGGGATGCTAGTTCTTGACCCCATTCTTATTCAATTATCTCAAGTCGATATTGGACAAGTCCTTTTGGATCCGGGCAGGAAAAATTTTCAACTTTCTTTACCCAGTGTCCTTCTTCTAAACTATCCCTGACGGACAAAATGGGAAAGATTGGCATCATACTTTGTAACGCCCAGATACAGACATGCATACCTTCGGGAACATAAAGTTTGGAATCCTCTACATAAAAATGGTCACCTACCAGCACAGGAAGGCTGCAGGAGCCGTCAATCCTTTCAACACTCACCTTTATTTTTGCCATATTTACTCTCCTGATAAAGCTTTTTGATTGTAATCACAAAAGCTAATGGATGGCAAATGATTTTTAAATGGGGTCAGGTCTTGCTTTTTGCTTGTATCTGGATCATGTTAGGCCAGGTCTTGCTTTTTAAATTGTGTTTATATAAGCAAAAGCAAAAAGCAAGACCTGACCCCCACTAAGTGAAAAACTTGACATCTGTAAAATTCTATACTATAGAGAACAACCGTCCTAATAAATCGGGACAGCACTCTTCGGGATACAATTGGAAGTATCGATAATCTTAAAAGAAAACCATAAGGAGGGGTATTATGGCCTGGAAAATTTTTGGGCGAACAATCAATAAAGTAGGAGTGATTGGCTCGGGCAATATCGGACCAGATATCGCTCTCTATTTCAGCAAGGTTCTTCTTGGACACGGGGTTCCTGTTGTAGTCGTGGACATAGCTGAGGTCGCACTAAAATCTGGAGAAGCCCGAGTCAAAGGAAAAGTGGGCAGGGGAGTTAAAACCGGAGCATTCAAAAAAGAAGAGGCAGATTCAATGATGGCCAATATCTCTTGGACAACAGAGTATTCGCAGCTAAAAGGTGCTGATTTAGTGATCGAGGCGGCAACAGAAGATAAAACGATAAAAGGCAAAATCTTTTCTGAACTTGAGAAAATTTGTTCCGAGGAAGCGATTCTTGCTTCGAACTCTTCCCATTTGGAACCCGAATCCATTTTCGAAGAAGCCAGGAACAAAAAAAGATGCCTGGTCGTCCACTACTTTTTCCCTGCGGAGCGGAGTATCATCGTCGAGATCGTTCCAGGAAAAGACACTTCATCCGAGATAGCAGATTTTTTAATGAAATTCTATGAGGAAATCGGTAAGGCACCAATCAAGGTAAAAAGTCGATATGGATATGCGCTAGATCCTATATTTGAAGGCGTCTTCCTGGCTTCCGCCCTTCTGGTTGAGAAAGGGATAGGAACGGTTAAACAGGTGGATGCTATGGTCCAGAGAGCATTGGGTCTTGGAGTTGGTCCCTTTACAGCAATGAATCTAACAGGGGGGAATCCGATAACTCATCACGGACTCAGTGAAATGAACAGTAAAATTAACTCATGGTTTCACTCCCCCAAAATTTTAGAGAGCCAGGTCACGTCCGGAAAGCCATGGGATACCCCCGGGAGAGGCGAAGAAGTCAAATACAACGATAATACTTTCAAGACAGTCTCCAACATATTAAGAGGTGCTTACTTCGGTCTTGTTTGTGAGATACTCGACTCTGGAATTGCCAGTATTGCTGATTTAGAGATAGGTGTGGAGAATGCCCTTGTTATGAATCCGCCTTTCCAAATGATGAACAAGATTGAAATAGATAAAGCTCTTGAACTTGTTGAAGCGTATGCCAAAGAATGGCCAGAATTTATCGTTCCCAAGGTTCTTGTGGAGCAGGCTAAATCAGGCAAGCCCTGGGATATTCCTCTGGTTCTTAGGGAAGACAAGGATGAGGTAGCTCTTATCACTATCCGCAGGCCAAAGACGCTGAATGCTCTGAATTCCACGGTCATAAGCCAGCTTAATAAAATATTCACGGAAATAAAAAAGGACAACAAAATAAAGGGCGCTGTTCTTACGGGTTTTGGTGTAAAGGCTTTTGTTGCAGGTGCTGATATCAATGAGCTTGCTCGATTAAAGACTCCTGAAGAAGGGGAGGCTCTGGCGCTAAGGGGTCAAGAGACATTGAACCTTATCGAGAACCTTGGTAAACCTGTTATCTGTGTTATGAACGGTCTTGCCTTTGGTGGAGGAAATGAGATGGCTATGGCCTGCACAGCAAGAATTGCCAAGAAAGGATTAAAGGTTTTAGCTGGTCAGCCTGAACCCAAACTGGGTATCATTCCAGGGTATGGAGGGAGCCAGAGGTTACCGCGAATTGTAGGGCTCTCTAACGCCTGGCCCATTCTTCGGACTGGAAATCCAGTATCTTCCGAAGAAGCATTAAAGATAGGATTAATCCAGGAGGAAGTCGAAGGTGATGTCAAAGAGGCTGGGATAACCTTTGCGAAGAAGTTAATTTCAGGTGAAACAAAAGTTCCTCCTATCAAAAGAGAACCGATCGAGATTCCCAAATCTCTCCCCGACGTTGATATCGGGCATCTTTCACGGAAGACTGATGAGATAATGAAGGAAGCCATTCTTGAAGGGGCGAAAATGACTCTTGGAGAGGGCCTTAAACATGAGGCCAAGACCTTCGGAAAATGTCTGAGAACCAAAGATATGAGAATAGGGATGGAGAATTTTATGAAATTCGGTCCGAAAAGGAATGCCGAGTTTTCCCACGCATAATCCAAAGAAAGTGCTCGAAAGCATGAAAAATGGAAACTGGAGGTAAAGATGTTTTTTGAAAAAACATTTATTCCCTACGATGGATACTGGAGCACGCCGTTTTGTCGGTGGCAAGGCAATTTTGCTCATCTCCATTCAATGGTATTTGCAGCTGAGATTTGTAAGGGAGCTTTCCCTGCTCGAAGAATCTCGCCAAAGATATTCGACGGAATAGTCCTGGGAATGACAGTACCCCAGAAAAGCAGTTTCTACGGCGCCCCCTGGATGGCCGCCATGGTAGGAGCTACTGGATTAACAGGCCCTTCAATCAGTCAGGCTTGTGCGACTTCGGCAAAATGTGTAAATGTTGCAGCTGAAGGAATAGAGATGGGCGACAACGAGACAGTCCTTGTGGTTACCTGTGACCGGACGAGCAACGGACCCCATATCTATTATCCCAACCCGCTGGGTGTGGGTGGAACAGGTGATAAAGAGGATTGGGTCTGGGACAATTTCGGTTATGACCCATGGGCCAAGAATGCCATGATTGAAACTGCGGAAAATGTGGCTAAGGAAGCTGGGATATCAAAGAAGGAGCAGGATGAAGTTGCCCTTATAAGATATATCCAGTATCAGGATGCCTTAAAAGATAATAGTGCCTTCCTTCACCGCTTTATGGTTGTCCCGGTTGATGTCAAGGATCCATCCGGACGAAAAGTGATGGCTACAGTTAGTGGAGATGAAGGAGTTTTTCCGACCTCTGCTGATGCACTGGCAAGACTAAGGCCTGTGCTCGAAGGGGGGACAGTAACCTACGGAACTCAAACATTCCCCTCTGATGGGAACGCTAGTATTGTAATCACCACTCAGGAGAAAGCACAAGAGCTCAGCCGTGATCCGAATATTGAGATAAAAATTCTTTCCTACGCTGAGGCAAGATCGAAGAAAGGCTATATGGCTATGTCCATCGTGCCCGCAGCCAAAAAAGCACT
>Ga0307378_10001576_pt1 | contig 36717 bp, 55 predicted proteins | sample UN1MG_FD_202238 | JGI IMG/M metagenome (GOLD analysis project Ga0307378, IMG submission 202238) | Soil microbial communities from Risofladan, Vaasa, Finland - UN-1 | ecosystem: Environmental > Terrestrial > Soil > Coastal area > Acid sulfate soil | place: Finland: Risofladan, Vaasa | collected... | reverse complement strand
GGCAAGAATTTTTACAACATGTTGAATATCATTTTAAGCGGGTTGAAAAAAGCACACTCCGAAGAATTAAATTTCTTGAATCAAAAGTTAATAAAATGAGAAATGTTATGCATGTTACTTTAAAGGAGGGATAAGACATGTGTGCATCTATCGTTATCCCAGTTAGTGTGTTAGTAGTGTTATTGATAGGCTTGGTCGTTTTGTTTTGCTGGCCTTGGCGTAAGGATGACATTGGTGGTCTTGATATGTAGGGTACAGTTAAGGATTACTATGTAAGGGGATAATTAAAAAATGAATAGAGGTGTCTGAGATGGACACCCTGCTTGGAGGAAATTAATATGAAAAAAATACTTGTAGGAATTTTGATGGTTATGGTAATGGTTGGGGTTGGTGGGTGTGCCACAATAGAGGCAACGATGAAGAAACCAAAGCTATTTATTGATTTTGAATATCCTATTAAGGATGTTTACTATGAGTCATTTAAAATATGGAGTTCACAAGATTTTGTATTTGAACTTGGTTCGTTTGATGAAAAGTTTTTCGCTTTAAGACTCTGGGACGATGCAGGTATACCAATAAAGGGAATTTATTCAGCTTTTGAAAAACTAAATGAGAATAAAACAAGAGTTGAATTTCAATATAACCATCATGAAGATCTTGATATTGAAAAATTAAAAAATAGAATCAATCATCTCATGCAAACTATAAATATTAACTTAATGATAAAATATAATGAAACAAAACTAAGACCTTATAAAATACATGATTTTGAAAAATGGCTTGATTATTATGAAGCTAAACCTAAATTTTAAATATTAATAGAGGAAAAAAGAGAAGAAAAGGAGAAATAGTTATGATTATATTTCGTTCGTTCAATAAAGACAATATAGGTAGAGCATTGGTAGAACATGTATGGCAGACTAATAGAATGCCTGATCCTTTGAAATGTAGTGTTGGAGATCCTGCATATATTAAAGCTAATGGGATAGATCAGGAGATTTTTTATCTTGGTGTGGTAGATAGGATAGTTGTAGAGCCAATACATCCTTGGCCGGGGTCTTGGAATGAAGTTTTGAATCCAGATGCTGTTCCAACAATTTACTTTCGCCCTATCAATGAAAATGATTTTAATAAAAGTCAGGGGGATTTTAATTATAAAAAAGAATAGGAGAAGAATTATGAAAAAGTTATTTGTAGGAATCTTAATGGTTTGTTTGGTGATGGGAATGGCAATTGGTGCGAGTGCTGACATTAAAGATATAGAATGTGCTTGTAAAGAAAAATGGGTTAATGATTATGAAATGCAAGTATACTGTTCTAAAAACCAGGTAAAAGCTGCCAGAGAATCTATGGACATGTATAATAGTTTCAAGGAAGGTAGTGAAGAAAGACAGATTTTATTGAGAGCTATGTCAAAATGGAAAATCAAATCTGAAAAATGTAATACCTTTGATTGGCAAATGGTTTTATATACAGCAAAAAACCAATTAAAAGCATATAATTTAATGAATAGAAAGGAGAAAAAATGAAAAAATTATTCGTAGGAATCTTAATGGTTATGGTAATGGTTGGGGTTGGTGGGTGTGCTGCAACTCAAAAAGGAATACAAGGGAATAAATTAACAGTTGGAACTGTTCAAAAAGAAATTAAAAAAGGAATGTCTGGTGCTGAAGTAGCAGAGGCACTAGGTTCTCCTAATATTGTTTCCACAGATGAACAGGGACGTGAAGTTTGGATATATGATAAAATATCTACTGACAGAATCAAATCTGAAAGTTCTGGGTATGGATCATTAATTCTTTTTGGTTATCGTGGAAGTAGCGGATCATCTTCAACGAGTCAGAAAACTCTCACAATTATTATCAAATTTGACAATAATAAAAAGGTACGCAATTTTGCGTATCACACATCAAGATTTTAGGAGGTAATAAATATGAAAAAAATATTGGTATTATTTATTGTTTGTGTTTTTCTTACAACTGGATGTCGGGGGCTTCCTAAGGATGCTCTAACTTTAAATCCTAAATCTCTTGAAGAACGTCAAATGCAAACTCGAAAATATGAAACAACTAACGAAGGAAATATTTTAATGATTTGTTCTGGACTTCTTCAAGATATGGGGTTTAATTTAGATGAAACTGAAACAAATCTTGGTCTTATTACTTCTTCTAAAATGAGAAGTGCTGAAAATGCAGGGCAGATAGCTGGAGCAATCTTAATTGCAATTTTAGGCGGTGGGAGCACTCCTGTTGATAAAGAACAAAAGATGAGAGCTTCTGTTATCACTCGACCAATGGGGGATTATATTTTGGTTAGAGTAACTTTTCAGCGTATTGTGTGGAATACAAATGGGCAGGTTACTAAAAGTGAAAGTTTAATAGACCCTGCCATATATCAAGAATTTTTTAGTAAACTATCAAAAGCAATTTTTCTGGAGGGACATAAAATATGAAAAATAAATTTAAATTAATTCTAATATTATTTCTATTTGTTAGTGTAGTGGGTTGTACATCTACTCAACAACATCTTCTTGATTCTAAATCAAGCCAAGTACAGTTAAGAAGCATTCAAACTCGATCTTTTGACACAACTGACAAAGCAAAAACACTACGAACAATTATGTCAACTCTTCAAGATTTAGGGTTTGTACTTGATAAAGCAGATGTTACTCTTGGTACAGTTAGTGCTACAAAGTTAAAAGGTTATGCTCTTCGTATAACTGTAACTGTACGACCAAGAGGAGAAACACAACTTCTTGTTCGTGCTAATGCACAATATAATATACATCCCGTAACAGATCCAGCACCATATCAGCAATTCTTTACATCATTAGAGAAAGCAATGTTTCTAACTGCACACCAAGTTGATTAAAAGGAGGTGAATAATATGATTACAGGCGGTTTAGTAGAACTTTTAGTCTACGGTATATTTATATTACTGTTAGTTTGACTAAATTTGAATAGGAAGGTTATCCACATAACGGGTGACCTTCCAACCATCCGGAACGTATGGACTATAAAAACTTTTTATATTCAATAACTTACACAGATGTTTTCTAAATTTTATAGAACAAATAAATAAAAAGGAGAATTGTTAAAATGGCAGATCAAAATATTTTTGAAAATATTGAACATGCTAAACATATCTCTGATATGTTACAAATAAGTAATATATCAGAATCTAAAATTAAACTTGACTTAACTAAATTTGTCAATGCAACACTTTTCTTTCTTGACGATGTGTTACAAGATATTAAAAAAGAAAATATTCCAACGATTCATTTTATGTTTGATTTGATTAAACAAAACTCAAGAGGTACGTTTTGTATGGAAAAAGATTTTGCCAATATATATTTATCAACTAAAAATATTGTCAAACAATTCAAGGAGGGATTTATACAAGATACTTTACTTGATTCGTTTTTCTATGTGTTACTTCATGAAATTGCTCATTTAGTCCAATTTCTTAAATTATGTAGTAATAAAAAAGGATCAATGGAAGTATATTTTAATAAAGATCTTGAAAAAAGAAACAAAGATATAGACCAGATAAATAACCATTATAAATTTGATCATCGTGATTTAGCTTTAATGAATCATAAAAATGAAATTGAAGCGGATAGATTTGCATATAAGAATTTACAATATTATAAAACTTTATATGAAATGAATGGTTATGCCTATTGTTCAATTTATATGTGTAGAAAGGAGGAAAAAAGTATTGATTAAATACATAATAACAGATAGAGATTTTGTTAAATGTCCCTATTGTGGTAAACTATTAAATATGTTGGGAGGCAATCATTTGAGGATTCATGGAAAAAATCTTAAAGATTTAAAAAGAGAATTTCCAGATATTCCAACTATAACTAAAACAGAATCAGAGAAAAGAAGTAAAGCAAGAATAAATTCACAACAAAAAATAAATAATACCTATAAAAAGAATGGTAAAAAAGTAGGATTTGCTGATGAAGAATTAGCTAAAAAATCTAGAGATACAACACTTAAAAAGCATGGCGAAATAAATTATATGCAAACCGAGGAAGGTCGAAATAGGTTCAGAGGTAAAAATAATGCTATGAGTAAGGAAAACCCTGATAGTGTTTTAAGACGACAATCTTTATCAGAAAAAATAAAAGGAAGACCATCAAAATTAAAAAATAAAAGTTACGAAGAAATACATGGAGAGAAAAAAGCGGAAGAGTTGAAAGAAGAAAAATCTAAAAAAGAAATATTAAAATTTCTCCCCTCTTTTGAGAAAGGTAAAGAGATGTTTAATGTAAAACTAGTAGACCCAGAATATTTGGGAGCTCATGTTAAACATACTTGGGAATGTACTAAATGTGGAATTCAATTTGATCAAATTTGGAATGCAATACAACAAGATTATCTTTGCCCAAAATGCTTTCCACGATTTATGGGAGATTCACAACCTGAAAGAGAAGTACGAGATTTTATCAAATCTCTAAATTTTGATATAATTTCCAATTCAAAAAAAATTATAAGTCCAAAGGAATTGGATATTTATATTCCGTCGAAACAATTAGCAATAGAATATAATGGATTTTATCGTCACAGTGAAGAATTTATGAGTAAATCTTATCATATTAAGAAAACTATAGCATGTGAAAAAATTGGAATTAGGCTTATTCATATTTTTCCAGATGAATGGTATTATAAAAATGATATAGTAAAAGAAAGGTTAAAGAATATTTTAGGAGTTTCTAATTCACAAAAAGTTTATGCAAGAGAATGTATAGTTAAACCAATTGAATCTAAAATTAAAGATAAATTTTTGGTTGATTATCATCTTCAAGGAACTGATATTGGATCTCCTGTTAGACTTGGGGCATTCTATAAAGATCAATTATTAGCAGTTATGACTTTCAGATATAAAAATCAAAATGAAAAAGAACAAGGTCTCTGGTATTTAAATAGATTTTGTTCAGATTATCATTTCCATATAACTGGTATTGCTGGTAAGTTGTTAGAATATTTTAAGAGAAACTACTATTGGTCAAAAATTTCTACACATGCAGATAGAAGATGGTCAAATGGAAATCTATATTATAAATTGAGGTTTACATTCATACGACCAACATGTTTAGATTATTGGTACGTAAATGGTGGAATGAAAAGAATATCAAGACAAAAACTGCGAAAGAGACCAGATGAACCTAAAGATATTCCTGAATGGATTTTAAGATTAAGTGAGGGGTATCATAGAATTTTTGGTTGTGGAAGCTTAAAGTTTGAACTTACAAAATAATCAATTTAAACGAAAAATCCTCAACCATCCAACTAAGAATGATTGAGAATTTTTTTGTTCTATTAAATTACTTCTTATGCACCGATTGTCAAAGCAGCTATGCCACTGGATCTGACAAGCGCAGTTGCGTACCGACTTAAGATTGTCAGACTTGGTGTATAACCAAGTGGATACGGATGTAAAACCGCTGGAACATAAGGTGAGTAAAAGTAAACAGCCTTTAATTCTTCCATTGGTTTGAAGACCATTAACATAGTACCTTGTGGAACTACAGCACTAGTTAGCACTCTCCATTTTCCACCAGCAACTGTCGCTGATCTGTAACCTAAGTCACCGTCAACTGAAGAAGTTCCAACATAATTAAATGTTTGTAGATCTTCAAGAATAGCAACATCAAGTGGATTAGCTAAAATAGTGTTTCCAGCATCAATGTTAGTATCTGTATAAATTGTACCAGACAATTCATTCAGTGGAACGATGATATTTTCATGCCAATACTTAGTTCCCCAAGTATACGTATCAGGCGGGGTTCTATTAAATGTCTTAGTATGTGTAGCACCATTTAATCTTGTATTAGCTGTAATCAGAGCATTAATTATCTCTCTGTCAATATCCAGAGCAACTTGCTGACCCAAAATATTTACGATTTCTGCTTGAATTGAAACATCAAATAGAGCTCTCATATCTTGCTCCATATTGACTGACCAATTAGCAGAGATTTGACGATCTCTAGCATATAGACGAATTTTGTCTACACTTAAAGTAACAGAAGGATTGATTCTATTTTCTTCCAGAGATGTAGTGACTTGATACTTAACATAAACTGCAACACCAGTTGTGTTAGAAATTGCAAGAGTACCGTTTAAGTAATCAACCATACCTGAAACAACGTCTGAATTTGCACCTATTGTTATACTTGAACTAAAATGTCCTTCAACAGCTGGAACGATTGAAACGCTTGTCCATGCTGTACCATCTGTAGAAACAGCTGTAATCTCAAAGTCTCTTTCTAAATGAGCTTGAGCTGATGTTAAACTAGCAACAGCAAGAACATCTAGAGCACTTTGTGGAACAGATGTAGTAGCTGTAACCGGAGTACCAATTCCAACACCTTGAGAAATATCAGGTGTAGTAACAGGCGCATTATACTGTATTGAGCTGTTTGATGGAGAAAATGTAGCTTTAATAAATGCTTTTACACTTTCTGGTTTATCCATTGGTGAAACTGTAATTGCTTCTTTAGCAACCAGTTTAGGATAGAACACTCTTAAAATAGGCAGTGTTAAACTTTCATAAGGATTAATCTGAAACATTGAATTTTCTAAAAGATTAATTCTTGTGTTTTCTGCCAGTTGTGTAAATGTTTTACGATCTTTTTTATCCTCGATTGATTCCGCTAACCCAGTAACGTATGCATTAAAAGCTGCGTCGTCGATAAGTACTGCTTTCATATTGCCAGGTTTTGAAGGATCAATTCCGGATAACTTTTTAGTAGTCCGATAGACTTCTGTTAGTAATTCTTTCATTAATTTGTTACCTCCATAATTATGATTTATAATAAGAATTTACTCATATTTTAATTATGTTCTAAACTTATATAAAGGTTAGTTTTATGCCTATCGGGAGGGGTGGGGTGGTTTGTTTCTCAAATTATTTAGAAACAAACTATCTGGAAAATCGTTTTCCTATAATCTTGAGGGTGTTTGCTAAGTGATAATCAAGTTTTTCTTCTGTAAGCGTATCAATAATTTTTAATAGAATTACCATCTCATGTTTTAAATTACCATCATGAATTAATCCAGAAGATACTAACTTATTAATTCTATCTAGTAATTTAGATTCTTTTTGTTTTTTCTTATAATCTTTGATACCTTGTTCAAGTTGTCTTTTCGATTCTAATACCTGAACTTGTTTACTTTCTAATACTTTTTCTAATTTATTAACCTGTTCCACTTTGGTACTAAAAATTTCATCAAATAAAGGGTAAATATTTCTTATAATATTATCAGCTAAAACAACTTTTGATTGGTTAATATTTTCTTCATGAACATCAGGGATTTTAGTTTCAATTATATTCATAGTTCACTCCCCAAACTTTCTAGTATTTTTTCTCTTAATTTTACATTTGAATTATTTATTAATTCAAATTTTGTATCTAAATTTTTTTGAAGTTTTTCACCTTGTTTAACTAAATAATTTTTCTTTTCAATTTTTTTGTTTAAATTTTCAATAACATATTCCACAGATTCTAGTTTATCTTTTAATGGAAAATTAGGATCTGTTTTGCAAATAGCAAATATTCTTTCAAGAACTTGTGGCAACATTTCTTTTGATGTTTGCCTTCTTTCTATTTTTTCAATTCTCATATATTCTCCAATGACTGATTTAAAAATTTTTGTGATTCCACACTACAAGTTATTTTTGCTAAATTTCCAGTTGAACATTCACTACCAGCTGGATGACCATATTTGTAGTGGCATCTCTCGCAAACAGATATTGCATAATCTGGATCTAGTGCAAAAAATGGTTCAAGCTTTTTAGGTCTTAAATGATGAACTATGGTCGCATGTTCTCCACAGTAGTGGCACAGTTCGTTATCTCTTTTTAAAACAAGTTGATTTAAAGTATCAAGTTCTGTTGAAGTGTAAGGTAATTTATTATCTTTAATTTCATATGGATCATTTTGTAGCCCATATAAAAAGCATGTATCCTTACAGTGTTGAGAACAGTAAAAGTAACTTAAATCATGACCATAATTTTCTAAAGCGCTTATTCTAGCTTCTAATTGTCTACTAGTTGGAGTGAACCATCCATCTTTTTCTTTTGAGTTTTTACATTCATGGTTTTTACAATGGACCTGTATTTCTCTCTCTTCTAATGGTTTATATGGGTTGTATCTCATTTCTTCTATTTTAGAAAAGAAAAGATATTTTTCATTTATTATTTCTATACTTCTTCTACAGGAGTATGCTTCTATACCCTTATTCCAAGGCTCTCTTCCTTTTAATTTTTTTCTCAAAATTTCTTTAACTTTTTCACTTCTTGGACAATTTTTGTTATGTGGAATTCTACCAAGAGCTTTTAATCTTATTTTTTCTTTTGCTTCAGAAGTTTGTTTTCTTTTATACATAGGATTGTTTTTTCCAATTGTTTGTTGTTTAAGTCTTTCTCTGTTAGCGGGACAACTTTGCCATTTTTCACTACAACACCATTTCCCATTCTTAAACTGATATTTTGCTTCTCTACCACAACCATATTCGCAAATTTTCAAATTTAGACCCACCTTTCAAAAAAGTTTGCTACTTTAGTTTCAATCAATTTATCAAAATAATTTGGCATAAAACATTGTCCATCTACACATATTAGTCCATTGTCAGATTCAAATAACATAGCTTGCTCAAATTTCATTTCATTAAAATCAACAACAGCAGCTCTATGTGATGGCATTGACACAGCATCAAATGCTATAATAGTTAATGGAGATCTAACAACACTATGATCTTTTAATCTTTCTAATTCTGCTAATCCTCTCATTGAAAATCCAACGCCAGTCTTATCTCGTAATAATGAAAACAAAGTATTTCCTTTTTGGGTACTTAATGTTTCCATTTCTCCAATTAAAACATTTTGTTTAAATTCATATGCTCTTATAATGTGAGATGCATTATTTAATGAAACAGTTGTTTGTCTTATACCATCAATTTGATCATTCCCTGTTGGCAAAGGATGGTCAAGCTCTGAATAAAACGCTCTCCTGTTCATTCTCATATCACAATGTCCCATACCCTCACCTAACACTGAACTTGGATATAACCTACCATTTTGATTTATTTCATCAGTAGTTTGTATTGGGCATCTGAATATTGCTCGGGTTGGCGTTTGTTTAACAATCTCAGCTTCTGAATAAATACCCTGCTCTATAATAAATTTTGAACTCATTATTTAATCCTCGTTATCTTTGTTATTTTTAAAATAGTCTCTAACTTTTTTATATGAAACATCTAGAAATTTATAAAATATGATTATAATATCATCTAACTTTTCTTTATAAACATCGAAGTTAGCTGATAATGTTTTGAATAAATCAATTGCTTTTGAAATTAAATTTCTTACTTCAATCATTTCCATGTCAGTAACATCTTGTAACATATTCTCTAGTGCTGATAATCTTGTGTATATCTTCTTGAGTTCATATACTCTTCCAATTTGACCTGGAGTTAATGGTTCTTCTTTTTCTTCACCAGGCATACCACCCATTTCATCGCCCATACCAGCTTCGGCACCCATGTCACCCATATCTTCTTCACCACCAGCCATAGCTGGATCTTCCACAGCAGCTTCTTCACCACCTTCAATTTCTGGTGTAGTAAGGTCAGGTTCTGGGACTTCTGTTGGAATTTCTTCCTCCTCTTCCTCCTGTTCTTTTATTTCTTTAGTTTCTCCATATGGTCTATGAGTTATATATTCATCATCATCAACAAAAGGTACATCAACTGGGTCATCATTCTTTTGGTTACTAAGAGTTGTATCTTGTGTTGTAGTTATTTCATATTTAAGAAACAACATATTTTGTAAACTTGTTATAATATCTCTTGGATTAGACATTTTTATCTCCTATTAAAATCCACCCATTGCTCCTCCGCCCATTCCACCCATTCCACCCATTCCACCCATTTCATCTTCTTTCTTAGATGGATCAAGAGTTTGGTCAATCTTAACATCAGTTTCATATTTAGAAACTTCATCCCAATCAATTTGTGGAAGATATTTCTTTCTAGAATACTCTTTTGGTATTCCTACTCTTTCAAGTCCATCAATCAATCCGGTAACTTCATTCATATATCTCGCTTCTCTTTCATATTGTAATGATTTTGGTGGTGGAAATGAAACTTGAACATTATCAAATATTGTTAGAGCTTCTTCTGGACTCATTATATCAAATAATTTTTCAATCAGATCCTGTACCTGATGTGTTAGATATTTTTGATGTGATATGATTGTTCTTGCAAATAATATATTTTCTTCAGTCAATGTATTCTTAGCAGAAATGTTTTCTTCAATCCCAATAAATCCAGGTGGGACTCCAAGACCAGCTACAAGTTGATCTCTCATAAATTTAAGTTCATCAACTTTGCTTCTAACATCAACATTTCCTTCATTAAATGTACTAATATCTACAAATGGTTTTCCATCTCGTTGTGGGATATAAACATCTTCAAAAGTTGTAATCATACTTGGAATTGTATCAACTGTACCGAAACTATCCAGGGTAATTTTTCTTTTTCTAAATTCTTCTTTAAGTTTTTCAATTACCTTTTTAGCATCTCTTGGAAGACCAACTTCAACAGCAATCTTTCTTTTTTCAGTTGATCTTGATAATCGTTGTATTGCTAATGCAGTTTCAAGAGCAATTAAAACTTTTGCTGAAAATTGACCATTATCAAATATTGATTCTCCATATGGATAATATTTACTTGAAGGAATTCTAAAATGAACCATTTTATCAGGAGACACATATCTAATTTCTATTGATTTATTATAATCAGATTGTGCTAGCATTTGACGAATAATATGTTTAAGTTCATCATTATTTTTAAATTCTTGCATTTGTGGAATTTTTGCTTCCAGACTTTTAAGAATTGAAAGTACAATATTATTAATAGCATCTTCTGCAATAGAGGTACCAGGAACTGCTGTTATTTGTGGAAAAATTAAATAACCAAAACAAACCGGAAATAATGAACTCTGTAATCTTAAAACATATTGTGGCTCATGATAAATTAATTTCAGATTCTTAAGCAATTTCATACTTTTAATATCTTTATTATCCTCTTTCTTTTCAGTAAGAGAAGAATAATTAATTGAGAAATTATATATCTCTTTATTAATAGTTTCATTAAAATTATCAACATCACCAACCCTTTTTGAAGTTTCAACAGCATTAAGATATTCTTTTTCTGAAAGTAATGATTTACTTGTTAAAGCTGTAATAGCATCCCCAATTTCACAGAAAAAATCGCCAAATAATAATGTATTTTTTACAATTAAATTTAAATCTTTTTCTAACTTAATCTTTTTAATAACATTCTTAACTCTTCTTACTTGAGCTTCTTCTGATACATCCTCAGAATCAACAGATGAACCTGTGGATTTAATATCCAAAGAAATTTTTGTAATATCATCAGGAGATAAAATGTTATCAACTATAACATTTAAGGCTCTATGACAATAATTAATATTAGAAATTATTGCTTGATAGGTTTTATATCTAAGTATTCTACCACCTTGCCCAAATGATGATGGTCCAGCTCCTCCTTGAGAAAAAAGACCACTAGATGAACTAATTTGAACATTAGCATTTTTAGATATTAAACTTTTAACGAGATCAATATATCCATTACGCCCACTATTACTTCTATATGTTGATATATCTTTTACAACTTGATCTAGTTTAGCATCAATTTTTTGAGTCCGTGTACCCATTACTGCTAATTTCAATTTAGTAAACGTATCTTTTATTTCTGGCATGTTGTCTCCTTTATTGTCTTGCCTTACTTCTCACACGTGGACCATATTTTTGATGAACTTTTTCTTTAAATTGACGGTATTTTTCTTTAAAATATATCATTCTTTTATATAACGGATCATTATGTTTTCTAGCTTGAGCGCTTGCCATCTGCCCAGCGGATCTTTTTATTTTACTTTGTCTTGTTATGTCACTTGATGAAGTCGTTTTAATCTCATCTAATATATTATCAACTAAAATATCAACTTTACTTAACTCCATTTATTTATCCTCTAAATTATCATCTGTCATTAAATTATCCATTGATTCTTTTCTTATTTCATCATTTTCATATCTCAAATTGAAATATTCTAAAAGATTAAATGTAAAAGATTCAATGTTTCCATATAAAAATAAAAATTCTTTTTGAAGAGATGGTCCAATGAGTTTTTGAACTAATTGTACGTACTCTTTAGAAATGTTATCAATATCTTTTTCATCAACTTTAATTGCATCTAAAGAATAAATTAAGATTCTATCTTTATATATTAAATCAAAAGCTCTCTCCATATTGTATTCAAGAGTAGCTCTATAATCAATAAAATTTTTTGTAACATAGTTCCGTTTAATATCGTAATACATCCAGCAAATAACAAATAAAAATATTATAAAACAAAATGTCGTTCCTATTATTACACTAATCCCCCACATTATGTTCTCCTTTAGTCTTCATCGGTTAATGTATACTCATCTTGTTCACCTGGTTCTTTTTTCTTGGAATGTATAACATCTCTGGATTTTGTTTTTATTGGTTTTTGTGTATCGACCATTTCTTTAATTACTATAGATATTATTTTACTTGGTCTGGTAATTACGGATGTGAATTTAGTTTGTAGGATTGATATATTATTATTCTCAAGTATTGAAGATAATTTTTTAGAATATGTTTCTAATTCTTCTTCGTCATCATCATTAATTGAAATCAGTTTTGTACCCTCTTGATGTATTGTTATAGTCTTCATTCGAGTGCCAACCTTTCTAAATATGATAAATCTTCAGGTAATTCAATTTCTTCAATGATTGGTTCTTCATCATCTTGAGATATATCTTGTACTATTGGTTTTATATTTTTTACAACTATAGGCCCAAAAGAATAATATTCATCTGTTATCCCTTTAGATCTTAGTTGAAGTTTAATGTTATTAAATTCATCATCTGTAAGTTTAATATCAACAGGAGTTCTAACAACTCTTCCATGAGTAATTATAGTTTCTCCTTTAGCAGTTATTCTCAGTAGTTTTTTCATAAAAATTCCTTTCATAATGTGAGTGGATAATTAAAATACCCACTCACATTTTAATATTTAAACTTTTATTTCTTCTTCCTCACCTTCATCTTCGTCTTCGTCTTCAACTTCTTCTTGTTCTTTTACTTCTTCCTCACCTTCATCTTCATCTTCATCTTCAATTTGTTCTTTAAAGATTTGAAATGCTTCCTCTATATCTTCTTCATCTTCGCCCATACCCGGTTTACCCATTGCACCCTTAGCTTTTATGGGTCCACCACCAACTCCGGCGTCTTCTTTAATTTTTTCATCTACATCTAATTCTTCTTCCTCAGGTTCTTCAGCATCTTCCTGTTCTGAATAATTTTTAGGTTTTACAAATGAATCAGCAACATCTTTTCTGTTAGGAACTTTCCCGGCATCTGTGCCTGTACCCGCCTGTTCTGTCCCTGCTCCAGTGGTATCTTCCTCTGAATTTTTTGATTTCTTTTCTTTTGAGGCTTCCATGCCAGCAGCTACACCATCAAAATCTTTTTTGCCAGCCATGGTTTCACCTTCTTCTAAATCTTCTTCTTCTTCTTCATCTTCTTCTTCCATTTCAGCAATGAGTTTTTCAATAACAGCATTTTCGATATCTTCTGTTACTTCTTCCTCACCTTCTTCAGATTTATCATCGACTTCTTCTTGTTCTTCTACTTCTTCCTCTTCATCATCTTCATCATCTTTGATTTCTTCTTGCTCTTTAGCGATATCTTTTTCTTTTTCAGTTTTTGAAGCTGCTACTGTGTTAGCTTTAGATGTGCCAGCTTGAGATGTACCAGCACCCTCAGCATCTTTCATTGCCTCACCTGCTGAACTACCTTCATCTTCAGTAGCCATTTCAATGTCACCATCTTGATTTTCATTGAAATAGTATCTCTCTAAAATGCTAGCAGCATCTTGATTTGTGGGTAATTCACCCCCACCATCCCATTTTAAAATCCCATCAAGAAATGGTCCTTTAACTTCTGCATGTTTCGCTACATCAGTAAATTCTGAGATAGCTTCCTTTAGTAAATTCTTATACGAAACTCTTTTCGTAGCCATTGTTAATTTCCTCCTATGAAATTGTCTTTTTTACATGTAATATACATTTTTATTTTGTTCTAATTTTATTCACTTGAAAAAGTCAGTTCGTTTCTCAAATTTCACAGCCAGGAAAACTCATTGGAGCATTTTGTGTTGAATCTGCCTTCCTAACATTAACCAATAAATTAGCATTAAGAAACTTAAATTTATCAAATGCTACTTGAAAATTAATTGACACTCCGCTCTTACCACTACGGTTTTTACCAACTTTTCCATAAACAATTGTGTCATCTGTTTGATCTTTTGCCATTAACATAACAAAATCTGCATGCTCTACTTTTTTAATTGATTCCGACATTTGATCTACATTTAATTGACTTGCTTCTTGTATTCTGTATGCAGCTCTTCCTAATTGTGAAGCTGTAACCACAGGGATATTATATTGTACTGCTAAAGTTTTCAATGATAAAGTAATATGCCCTAATTCTAATCTATACATATCATATCCTGTATCTGCTTTTAACAGATCTAAATAATCAACATACAACCCAGCAATAGCTTCTTTACCATAATCGTTTATTGCATCATCAACAACCCCCATTAAATCAACTACACTAATACTCATTGCTGGAAAATATTTCATAATAATTGTTGAGCCACAGTTGGTAAATTTATTAACTATTTTTTTCTTAAATTCTTCAATATTAAAATTTTCCCTTGTAAGTTCTCGTAACATTTGAGGTGTTGTTTTATTAAACATTGGTTGATAAGTTCTAATTAAAGCTTCTTCAATTGTATTTTCCATGGTTACATAAACATAAACCTTGTTTATTTCATTTGGTTTTATTATTGGTTTATTAGGATCTATTAATGTTGCTGATTTATAAATTGTATTATTTAACATTGTTGATTTACCAGCTCCAGATCCTCCACCAAAAACATATAATCTGGATGGTTCATACCCACCAAGCATTATATTATTATCAAAAATTGGAAATCCAGTTGGAGTTGTATTTTGTCTTTCATATTTTTTCTTAATCATTTCAACAACATGACTATAATCATCCTTGACTAAATCTAGCGATGCTGATGCTTCAATAGTAACTGATCTATTACTTTCCATTAAATTTGAATATAGTTTCTTTATAGTTACTTCATAATCTTCAACCATATTATCAATAGAATCAAATGACCCCTCTTTAATTGAATCCAGCACATCACTTAATTCATCATAATTTTGGAATAGAGCATTAATCTTTTTTCTTAATCTAATTTGATTAATAATATCTTGGAATGCATGATCTTTAATATTTTCATTAACCTTCAAGTCTATAAAACCAACATGCTGCCTGAACTTTTCTCCAATCATAATACTATCTATTGCATTCTCAACAATTTTATCCTTTAGAAACATTCCACATAATTGTTTTAATAACTCTAACTTATTCTGAACTTCTACCGGAACATCAAATGACTTTTGTCCCTCACTGAACTTCAATACATCCAAAATATCTCTGTATAATGCTTTTACCTTTCTAATTTTAGAATTTTTATTCAGAAGTAAGATAAAACATGAATTAAGAAATGAATCAGTAATCATATGGTCTCCCTATATAATGTCTTTTCATAGAATCTGGATGTGAAAGAGATTCTAATATTTCTTTATCTATTTGTTTTGCTACTTCTCGTGTCATTTCTTCCATAAGTTTGCCCTGAAAATCTATCTCAAAACTATTAGATGTTTCACTCATACTTGTCTGACTAAACGATACTTTAAAAAACCTTGGTTTTATACTTCCCATGGCATTAGTCACCCAATCAAGTTTTCCTTTTCCCATACATTTTGGGCATAGATTTTTAATATATCCTATATCATTACATTTGTCGCATATTACTTCACCATCATTTAGTATCATTTGTCAGCCACCACATTCATAATTTTTTGTCTCCATGATATTTTTTCTTTATAAGGAATTGTTTTAATTTTAGGTAATTGACGTATATTTACTTTAGACTTTTGTTTAAGAGACTTTCCACCAGGTATGCTTTTTGGTGAAGAGGGTGGGAGTGTTGGGATGTAAAGTTTTGCATGACCACTACTACCACCAACAATATGTGCTGATGATGAATTCAGTCCATTAGTTCCAGACATCCCAGCGCCAGTCGCATTAGTTATCCAATCAAGTTTTCCTTTACCTAAACAATGATAACATCGAGAAACTTTATTATCTTCACAATCATAAAAATATCCCCAACCATTACAGACCTCACATATACAATCACCATCTTTAAAATCTTCAAATTTCTTTATATCAGTTTTTCTGTAATAAACGGCCTCTTTGTTCATATTTTTAATAACTCCGTTTCATGATTTAAATTAATAAATTCATCCTTATCTAAAAACCTTTTAACTAAATCTTCACAATAATTTTCATCTAATTGTACTAACATATCCAATGATCTTGCAACCATAGCAGCTTTCTTTACACCCTTTTTTGTCATTTTACCACTATTTAAATCTCTTGTTAATGTTGCACATTGGATTTCAAATTCGCCTTTTTCACCCGACTTATATAACGGATAAATTTCATCTGCAAGTTTTCTAGATCGTTCTTGAATTTCTGCCCATTGCCATAACATATATAGCATTGAATATACTTTTACATCTTCATAAAATGTTCCAGTCTTTGGATCATAAACTTCACCAACTTTAATCTTTTTGAAATTCATTTTATCTGAAAATTCATCTAGAATTATTTGTAACTGTTCATAAACCCTAACATATTTACTAAACATGTTATTTAGATTTGGAGTCCTCAAATCCATTTTTTGAAGATGACCATCTGGGTGGTCAACCCATAAATATCTTCCAATCATTAAAGACTTAAATAAACCAGACGAGTCATAAGTGATGTTTAATTTTATATTATGTTTTTCTAATACAACTTTCCTAAATAATTCATAAAAAGTTACATCTCGAAAATTTGCTCCACCTAAAATATGAAAGTTCAAAAAATCTCTTCCATATCTTTTAGCTTCATTCAATAAAGGAATTATTGGTAGAACATATATAATACAAGGAATAACCATATCTGAAGACATGTTTGCTACAATACCACCTGTACCATGATATTGAAATGAGTTAAACATATTATCTTCTCGAAGTATTTTTGTGTAAAGTTTCCATAATTCTGGTGTTCTAAAATGATGTATATAAATTATTTTTTTTCTAATATCATCGGGAAGTTCTTTAGCCCGATTATATGATTCTAAGTTTAGTTCATACACATCTTTAAATGTTTTAAATATTTCACAATTTGGACCAGGCGGAATATCTAAAATAAATGCTCGTTCTATAACTTGATGGTGATTTTCAATCCACTCATAATACATTTTACCAAGTAAATTAGATTCCTCTCTAGTTAATCTACCAACAGATATTTGAAATCCTCCTGAGTCTACTATCAAATCTGATGAATTGAAAAACCCCCAACTTCGACATTTGTTATATACATTTTCTTCATTTTTATTATAGTTTTTATATCTTTTTTTACCAGCAAAATTTTGACCATATGAATGAAGGAATCCAGAGCAGATTTCCCCAAGAAAATCAGAAATTTGATCCCTCGTAAAGTTGTCATAAAATCGATCTTTTTTACCTAACATATAATTATTTAATATAGAAGCAAGACTTTCAAATCCTGCCAAAATGTAACCAGATTTAACCATTTATTCACCTCATTCATATTTTTAATTTTGTTCCAAATTCATTTATTATCATCTATTTTATAGTAAAATTTAAAGCAATAGTATAAGTGGTGTTAACCGGTTTAATATTAATATTAATATACTTATTTATACAACTTGATTTAACTTCATAATCAATAATTACTTTATTTACCTGTAAAGATTCTAAATGTTCTTTCATTTTTTTATTAAAAATATATATATTATTAAAATCTTCACTACAAGCTATCTGTTTAATAGATGAAATAAATTCTCTGACGTCTATACGTTCTAAAATTGACCTTTTTTTACTTTTTATTACAGCATTAGAAATCCAGTCAATCTTTCCAATACCATCACATTTTCCACATATATAAATATCATTTGTATCGTGGGTAGTTCCTTTACAAACAGGACATATCATTTCACCTTCTTCTAATTTAAGATTCATTTTTCACTATTCCTCATCTAAAATCATGGGTTGTATTGAAAGTATTTCTTTTGCCATTAACTTTGGATATACTGTTTTTCATAACAAATACAGACCTTGGAGGAGCTTTTCCAACACATGCCTCAATCCAATCAAGTTTTCCAGCACCCCAACATTTCATACAAACAGTAACGGACTCACCAAAACTTTTAGATTTTCCATGACAATTATCACAAATTATTTCACCTTCTTCTAATTTAATATCTTTCATTCTCAAAATTCCTTAATTACATATGGAGGTCCAGTTGCCATATCATATGTAGTTGATGCCTTTAAAGCTGCCATTATTCGTCTTTTAGAATTACTCCATGTTCTTGTTGTCCATAATGATCCAAGTGCATAAGGAGCACCAGAACCAATCGCTACAAAGTCTTTAAGCTCATTCATTTGAAAATCAGTTAAAATCTCAAATAATTTTCCATTAGGTGTAGCTATTAAAAAATTTGATGATTGTATAGAAGTTTGGTCTTCTGGATTTACAGCTAAACAGCCCTTAATTTCTAACTGTTCCCTTATCTTATCAGGAAATTCAAAAATATCTTTAGGGGGATTAAAATACTCTGATCTAATTACTTGTCCTGTTCTGATGACTCCAACATGTCCAATAAGATAAGGATGATTATAAAACATTTTTTTATTTATTATACGTCTTCTTTCTCCCTCTGCAGTAGTAGCATAACTATCAGCTCCCATCCACACTTTTCCGTTATCAATAATCCCAACAATAGTAGACATATTATTCTCCTTTTAATTTCATATCGTCTTTCATTCTTAAACATTTAGCAAGATCAAATGCGTAATCATAAATATGTAACCCTTTAGATGTAGCAATCATTTCTCCATTTTCAACTCCAATTTCTGCTGCTATATATTGTTTAAGCAATTCAATCCCCGCTAAATTTGCAGGTAAGCCCCCGTAAAGGTCCCAACTCCGAAAATATGGAAAAAAGTGTAATTTTCCATCTTGAATACGAGTATCTATATGTCGTAAACAAGGGGGATCTTGAAGTAACATATCAGTAGGTTGTGATACTTGTAAAACCATTTGATTATTTCTATACCCCTTATTTTTATAAGTCCAGATTAAAAGTTCTATTTGACTCAAGAATTTATTAATCATTGTATCTTCTTTATCGCCTTTAATTATTATTGTATCATCATTCCATGCTTCATCATCTTGAATTAAAATATCTTTAAATTTATCTAGTTTATACATTTCCCAATCTGGTCTAAAAGGCATTTTTGTCAGTCTTTGCCCATAAGTATATGATTCACCAGGTTTTAAATCGCCTGTCATTAAATATGGAAGATAATCATCGAGATAATCATCAGACACTGGATTTGGAATACCATAATGTGCTTCAATTTGTGGTAATAATGGAAGTACATCAGGATGTTGAATTCTTATTGTAACCCAGTCAAATTCAAGTCTTTTTTGCCCAGCATAAGATCCTCGATCAATTTTAAATACTCTACCCTCCTCAAGCATTCTAAAAAGGGTTTGAAACCAGGCATCTCCTAAATTTGTTGCTTCAATAAATTGAGTATTTAACATTTTTATTCACCTTCCTTTTTACTCATAATTCCATACACTTCATCATACTTTAAAACTTTACATAAATGACGATCGAGAATTATATCCATACCACCATGTTTATTAAACATAATTATATCACCTACTTCAATATCTTTTACTAATCCACCAATAGATGTTACTTTTCCTAATCCTTGTGGTTTCAACTTACCTTGTGCTACTTCGGGTACAATAATTCCACCTTCTGTTTTGTTATCCTCTTCTAATATTTTTACTATTATTTTATCATTGACTGCAATTGCATTTAATTCATTCATTTCTTTTCCTCCATTTTTTAGCTATCATCTTTTTATACTGTTCTTCTCTTTCGAGTTCTTTTTGTTCTTCCTTTTCAATATTACGAATACAATTTGCCTTCTTTCTCCGTTTTTTATCACCAGGTTTTTCATAAAACATTCTTTGATAAAGTTCCCTGGATAGTCCACTCTTAGAATACTTTTTTCTAAATCTTTTTATCAAGGATTCTATATCTTCACCTTTTCGGCTGGTTACTACAAACATGGTTTTCTTTTTAATTCGATTAATATTAATCACAATTCCCCCTTTATATAAACCCGTATATGACATGATCTCTTGACGAAAAATTAAAATTATATTCTTCACAAGCATCAAATACAGCTCCAGAATTTTTTATTAAGTCTGCTCTTGTTACTCCCTCAATCATTAAATATACTCGTTGGTTTACATTAAGGACAGACAAAGCTTCTAAATAATCATTAACCAAAGCTCTGTCTTCATAAACAACTTTAAAATAAACATTCGGATATTTGATTAATTGTCCAGTTGAGATTATTTCATTCTCTAAATCTCTTTGTGTAAATATTTTTGGCGAATATGAATAATTTACATTTTTGTCTGCTTTAACTTGTGAAATAAGGGACAGAAGATTATAGCCATTAGTTTCAACATTTGCTATTGGATAATCTAATTCATTTAACAAAAGTAAACATTCCTTAAAATGTTTAGCTATTGTTGGTTCTCCACCTGTTACTAAAATTCCACATTTATGTTCATCTATAACTTTTTGAATGGCTGATAAATCATAAATACCTTCTTGTGAAATTCTCATTTTAACATTTGTATCACAAAAACTACATTTCCTATTACAATACTTAAACCTTAAAATGACCATTAAACGACCTCTATCTACTCCCTCCCCCTGAAAACTCCTAAAAAATTCAATAAGTTTTACTTGTTTTCCTTTCATTAATAATCTCCTTTCATTTATTTTTTGTTCTTAATTTCATCCACTATATCTTTATCTTCTTCATCTTTATAAATAACTCTTTTATGATAAATACTTTCAAGTTCTTTAGTTAATATTCTTTTAATTTGTTTAATAGCACCATGTAATATTTTGTCCAACTGGTCATCATCATCCAGTCTCTCAATAGTTGATTGAATAATTCGTTTTATAAATACTCCATTTTCTTCATCATCTTTTCTTTGTATAATCATTGCTCGAGATGTTGCTTCTACTGAATCCACAATCATCAAAACAATTGATTCCATTGAAGTTGGTTTTCTACCCTTGTAACGAAAAAGATCTTCCGGAGATTCTTCTTCTTTTTTATGAAATTGTCTTAAAAGAGTATCACCATGATGTTCACTAATAATCTTTATAACTTCAATTGGAAAATCGTTTTGTAAAAGAATCAAAACCCCATCAGAGACATGTCTTGTAATTAAATGATAAGATACATTTGGTTCAATATCATCATGTATATTTGTTTTTGCAGGTTGATTTTCAGAAAAATTCAACGGATAATTCATCTTTCCAATATCATGGTATAAACCACAACATCTCATGAGATCTACATCAAGTTCTAATTCAATAGCAATCGACTCACAAATGTTAGCAACATTTTGTGAATGTTTATAAGAACCTGGCGCTATTTCTCTATACTTTTCGAGTAAAGGAAAAGTAGGATCAATATATTTTTTATATTTGTCATTGCTCATTATATTGTTATAACCTCCATGTTTTGTTTAGAATCTATTAATGGTTTTAACATTAATTCATGACGATCTTCAAAGCAGAATTTTAAATTGCCTTTTACATCTGGAAAAAAGTATGTTGGAAGTCGAGCTTCTTCATCCGGTATAGCTATAACTTCAAGTTTTCCATGTTCAGCAACAAATTTGTCATATTTCTTAACTACATCTGGTGGTGCAGTCATTGTATCAATTCCATTTACTCTATACATATATCCTTTAGTTCCTGTATTATGAATATCATACATGATATTGTTCCATGCCTGCATAGCTTTTACACCCTGTGGAACTAATTTATAATCTTTAATTTTCTTTCCCCATGATACTGGTCTGGCGATTGATTTATCTCCTTTTTTTATTAAATTAATAAATTCTGATTTCTCTGTATTAATAAACTTTAATAGTTGTGGTAAAGATACTTTTTCAGTTTTTAGAATTAAATCAATTAGCTGTGATAAAAATTCTTTTGATTTACTTGGGTAATCTGATCTTTTAATTTCAACTCCCATATATTCAACTTTATTAATATCTTTTCCCTCTTTATTAATAACTCTAATTGCATATCGTTTTTTAGCTAAAAATAAACCTCGTGAAATAACCAACTCATTTTTTAAATTTAACCCATTACAATCTAAAGGAACATTATGTCTTTTTACAATACTAGTCATAATATCATTATTAAGAAAACTTTGAATACTCTCACACCAAGTTTGAATTTGACTAACTGTTTTTTCACCAGAAAAGTTTTGAAAACAACAGAAAATTGAATCAGTATCTCCTGTAATAATATACTCATGACTTCTGTTTAACATTTCTTTTTCATACATTTCTTTTTTAGATATTTCTAATGGTTTAACATAAGCTTTTCCTGTATCAAGATATCTCATATAAGCATCACCTTCAACAATAGATGCCTTTAAAGCTTCCTGTCCACTTAATGTTACTGCTGCTGCTAATGATAAATCAAAAAATCTAAATGATTTATTAGCAACAACTCCATATAATGTATTAGCTAAAACCTTATATACTAACTGCCTAGTATAATAAAAAAATTCTGATGTTTTATCTTTTTCTTCAATTGAATCAAACATTTTATCTTTGTAGCCTTTTCTAGTTGACATTAGTCCACCAACTACATCACTAAAAACAGAAACTTCTTTATCATGTGCCTTAAAGAAACAACCATTAATTGTATAAACCAAATTCTGTTCCTTAATTTTCTTTAATAGTTGAACTGATGTTATTATAACTTCTTTTTTAGCATATGTTGGATCTATTATAACTTTGATTTTTTCTGGTAAATTTTCAGGATGATATGTCAAGTCATATCCCAATAATGGATCATCAAATTTCATAACAAAGTTATTTATTCCAATGTTATAAGTCATAATAATCTTTGGATATAGAGATTCAAAGTCAAAATCTGTAATGTCATTATAAATTCCAGGAATTGGATCAAATACAAAAGCTCCAGCATATTTCTTTTTCTTAATATACATATCTGCATTTTTAGATGCCCAACCCTTATTCTTAAGATGATTAACCATTAAAGAATCAATCTGTGAAAATGATGAAATACCCTCAAAACTTGTTTTACAAACAATCCTTAGTTCATTTATTAAATTAATATGTTGAAGTTTATCTTCTAGTTCTTTAATAATTTCTGTATCTCTAATATTATAATCAATTGATAAGTTTAACATTTTCCAATACATTTCGTTCATTGGTAATGGTAATTGAATTTTTGTTTTTCCTAATTCATGTTGTGCTATAAATCCAAGTTTGTAGTTTTCCATTTTAGTAAATGTAAATGTTCTATACATAAACTCTTGATCTATAGCAATACACCCAGCTAGTTTACAAAAATATTTTGGACCATCAACATAGAATTCATTAAACAGACTCAGGCTTCTTTGAACAATTTTTAATTTTGGTAAACGATTAAATATATAACTAAGATCAAAATTAATAGAATTCCACCCTGCGATATAATCAGGATCTTCATCTTTAAAATCTTTAATAAATTCTTTCATCATTGTATATTCGCTTTTAAAGATTTTTAACTCAAACCCTTTCTTTTCAGTAATCAGTTCTGTTTTATTATCTACAACATAGCTTATTTGTCTTTTATTATAAATACTTGAAATCTCATTAATTGGAAATGCAGCATCTATTGCATGTGGAAATCCCCTATATTTTCCCGTATCAATCTCAATGTCAAAAAATTTAATATTATTCTCTGTCTTTTTAGCTTCTCCTTTACTAAAATGATAATAGTCCATTGCATGTTTTATAGTAATTTTAACATCACCTTCATATGTTATATCAGGATCTAACACAGACTGATCTCTAAAAGCAACACACACTTGATCTAGTTCATCATACGGAACAATTTTTCTTGTTTCTAAACCAGGAGGAGCTTGATAGCAAATATAATCATCATTTTCTGTATGATATATTTTCTTATTATTAGAATCTCTAAAAATATATAAAACCTTTTTCTGTGTACTAAGATATTGAACATCAATTAATCTATAATTTTCTGTATAAAATTTTTCGGGTATTTTATATCTGTAAATACCTTTCTTATCCAGCTTTTGTACTTCACTACTTGTCTTAATGTTAATTTTTTCCCCTTCCATCATTTCTGAAATTTTTGCCATATCTTCTTCAAATTTTGGTAACCATACTTTTTGATTTCTATTAACAAATGATGGATGAACTGTTAAAAAAATATTATAGTTTTTCCATTTAAAAATATTTCCGTGAATTTTAGTAATACCTGATTTAGCAATATCAAATGCTTTCATTGGACTTGTACCTAATAATACAACTAATTTGGGATTACAAACTTCTATTAAATTCATACAGTTAACTTTACATTTTTCAATTACATCATCAGTTGGATTGCCTGTAGTTCCATCTGGATTAATTGTTTGACATAAAACTACATTAGTAATTAAATATTTAAGTTTATTTAATTTGAATTGCTTAAAAAATTTACGAAAAGTTTGCCCACTACGCCCAATTAAAGGACATGGTGGGTTAGCTTCACACTCTACTTTTCCTGGATTTTCAGCTATAAAAATTACATCAACTTGACTTAGATCCTTTTCACAATTAGTTTCAAGAATACAGGAAGGGGAATCTAATAGTTCACATTCCAAACAATTTGCAAAAGATTTTTTTATTGAATTCATATATAATCCTTTTTATTTTTAATTATTTGTTCCCATTTTTAAAATTAATGTCTATATATATTAATAAATGAATAGTCATATTTAATATTTTATAATACCTTTAATTTAAAAGAAAGGAGGTCAATTATGTCCAGATAAATTTTTTTATTTTTCAATAACCTTATCTATTTTTTAACCATTTATTAAGGAGAATAATTATGCAAACAAACATTACTTATCAAAAAGCAATAGACATCTTACAATTGAATAAACAAAACATTACAATTCCGCATACATTAATCAATTTCAGGTCTATGATTGCAAATGATGAATTAACAGATTATTCGGAGTCCAGTTTAATAGAAGCCAAAAATATCATACTCCGTTCATGGATCGAAGAACAACTTCAAAAACAAGGTCATTGGGAGTTAAAGTCTCCTTACAAAGATGAATGTAAAAGGTGTAATGGTACTGGCGAAATCTATAAATTAGAGAAAGAGAAAAAACCATGTCATGCATGTAATGGTGATGGTTACTTATGGGTTAAATGTAGAAATTGCGAAGGTACAGGCAGATTTATAAGAGATGATAAAAAGGCCAAAGGTCTTATAATAAATGTTGAATGTAATTGTACCAAATTTGCCAACCATTATGGCGATAAATACAAAGGTAAAATTCGAGTTCGGTGCCGAGAATGTCTTGGAAAAGGAAATATTGAAAATTTGAAAAATTCCAAGGAATGGAAAAATAAGAATTTTAGATATACAGGAAAAATTTATACCACTACTAAATGCCCAAACTGTTATGGTTTTGGTTTTCCTGTTACACCAAGAGGTCATTTGAATCCAGTTTTATCAAACCACCTTGTACAAATCATCAATACTGAAGACACTGTTCATGTGGATCCTCTTAGTTTGGATCCTTTGTATGTTATACATAGAATACCAATAAGAACTACTCATTCTGTGATAGATTCTTCGATGCTTAAAATTGCTAGAGAATCCATTTAATTTTTTTAGGAAAACTTTTCCTTTTCAATAATGGAGAAGTTTTCCTTTAAAAAGTCATTTAGTGAAATATTTTTCTTCTCTATTTTTTTTGTTCCTCGTTTAACTTTTTTCTTTTTTACTATCTCAATATTTAAAGTTTGATATATAGATTCTTTATCTTCAGATTTATCAATAATATTACATAATAATGAAATATCATTATTTTTTAAAGTTGATAATTTTTCTCTTAATGTATTGAATAATTTTGTTTGATGATTATACCTAAAATATCCTATATCACTTTTCCTAACCCTAAAATCCAAAACACATTTTTTAATAAATTTAAATAACTCTTCTTTATCAAGATATCTAAGTCCCATATTATTAAAATGTTTGTTAAGATAATGATTCAACGGACCATTTTTAACAAACATTGAAATTAAATAGGTTGGAGTGATGGGCGAGTTATACTTCAACAAATTTATCTTTTCTGTTGCTTTTGGTATTGGACTGGTTCTACTTCCATCAAATAACCAATTTGAAAAAACAGTATATGGGCTTATCATTATAGATCCTTTCACTTATTTATTTTGATCTAATAAATTATAAATATCTGTTTTTAACTCATTCGTTGATGGTATATAATCAACATAATTTATATATTTCCATTTATAATTTTTTAAATATCTTCTTCTTTTTTCATCATAAATTTTATCTTTATGCCAATAACTTCCATCATATTCTATAACTAGTCTTTTTTCTGGAATAGCAATATCTAAACTGTAATTAAAAAAAGGATAATTAAGAACAGCAGTAGAAAATATCTTTTGAACTTTATTAAACAGCTCAACTTGTGGTTTAGATGGATTCTTAATAAAAAAATTACAATATGCAGCTTGACCACTATTCATTTTTATTGATTGTATTTTTCTTTGTTTTAATCCATTAGAACTATTCCACCATTTCTTACATGTCTTTGATATCTTTTCTCTTGTTGTTTTTTTATGTTCTTTTTTATAAAAATGATGATTTTTTCCAGACTGACTTTTACTTGATTTTAATTTACTTTCCTCAGTATGGTGTTTATTTTTCCAATAACCTTCTGTTCCATAAACTGGATGATTTTTGCCTTTTGGAGTATTCAAAAATTGTTTTTGTTTAACTTCTGGATTCTTATATGCTTTAAGAACTCCTTCTTTTATTTTTTCTTTGTGAACTTTACTATATGGTCCTTTGAGTCTTCCTTTGAAATAATGACCTTTTATATATTTATTTGATTTATTTGTTACTTTTATTCCACACCCACATTTACAAAAAGGTAGGTCCATCATAATTAACTCCTTATAATATATTTTACTAAATCTGTAAAAAAATTATCAACAGACTTTTGACATTTTAATTTGGGAACTAAATAGGTTTCACTATTTAAAATTTTATCTAATTTTATTTCAAGATCTTCAAAATTATCATATAAATATTCATTGTCTAATAATTCAGGAAAACAAAGTCTATTTGGAGCTAATACTATAGTATTGTTATTTATAGCTTCTAATATAGTATAGTTAAAAGTATCTTCTTGAGATGATATTAATAAAACTTTAGATGAAGAAAGAAATTTATAATAATCTTCCCAATTGTTAGTCTCTATTCTTTTAATTTCTCCAAATTTTTTATTTATCTTTTCTTCTATTTTATAATCAACTTTTTGTTTTGTTGGTCTTGCAACCGATATAATATCATATATTTTCTTTTCTTTAAATGTTTGATAAGGAGGATTGGGCAAATAAGTTACTTTTGTATTTGTCCAATTAAGTTTTTCAGCATGATAGTTACTTCCAACAAAGATAGTATCAAACAATGTTGAGTGAGCTGTTTCGACTGGAAATTTAGAATGCGTAACGTTTTCAAAATAATCATATTTGTTTAAAGATGTTGCATGACAAAACGCAAACATGTGTTTTGGTCTTTTATGATATAAAGCACTGCAAAAAATACCAGGAAAACTAATATCTGATAAAAATAAAATATCATCATCTTTTAAATCTAATTTCATATATTCTTCTATTTGACTAGTTTCCCATCTTATAGACTGTTCAACTGGGGAAAATAGCTCAGAGCGTCCTCTAATAAAAGCAGTCTTTAAAAAATCACGACCACCTAATGTAGTAACACTCATAGGAACTATATCAGCAAATGCATCAAAAAATGAACGTTCCCACCATTGCTGATATCTCATTGGTGTTGGATATTGTGGTACAAAAATTATTCTTTTCATGTCACTAATCTAAGCCACCTTTTTTCATTTTCTGGATACTCTTGATATTCATCTACAGGAATCCAACATTCTTCATCCTGAGAAAAAGAAAACTCTCTATATAATTTATTCCATGTTTTAATTAAAATATTATCTGTTTGTGCATGACGAGCTACAACATCAACGTCTGCCTTAAATTTATGTAACTGTACTCCTGATGGTTGCATACATAAAGATTTAATCATTTAATGTCTCCTTGTTTATCCTCAAAGTTTTTAATTTGTTTTTTTAGTATATCATTTACAGCATAACCAACTAAAATATTAATTTCTTTTTCAGTTAAATTAACATCTAAAGTAGCACTTCCATCTTCATTCTCTGTAACTTTAACTACTTCCATTTAGTCCTCCTTTAAAATAGCCATTTACAATAACCCTCAAACAAAAAAGATTTATGATTATATTCCCATAAACTTTTTTGTCTTGGATAAATTTTATTTAATAATGATTTTTTTCCTTCAACATCTTTAACTTCATGAATATAAGGTGCTTTCATTGTTGTATTATAAAATGTTACATCAAGTCCTATTCTAGCCATTTGCTCACCAACGAATCCCCAAGATCTATGTAAAGGATGATTTTCAAAAATTGGGTCTGGTATAAAGAATTTGTTTTTTGTATCTAATAAATTTGGCGGGATTGTCTTTAAGAAAAGTTGATTAACTTCAAAATGATTTTTTAAATTAAGGGCTTCCTCTCTTCTTTCAAGAGGACTGTCTCCATCATAAATAATAATATTTGTCTCCTTTAAATATTTATAACATCCGATAATTTCATCATCACAATGTGGGGCAATTATAATAGTTAAAGCATATGTTTCACTACCATCTAAAATATTTTTTTCAGACATATATTTCGCTCCTTTTTTAATTGTTTGTTCCATGCACTAAAAAGTTTTTCTCATTAATTTGTTCTCATTTTAAAAATAGGTTTCTATATATATTAATAATTGAAGACAAAGATTTTATAGTTTTGTTTATAAAAGGAGGATATTAAAATGGAAAAATATATAGCAAGATCATTCTTCAAGAAACAAGTAGGATTTCTAATTGATGAAGTGTATTTTAACTCTATCAGAGAATGTCAAGATTGGTGTTGGAATGAATATCCGGATAAATTTGGTAGAATGTATTTTGAGATTCATCATTCAGTTGGAGCACTAACTTATTATAAAGCAGTTACCACACATGGCATTTTCTCCCTCAACTGGAAAGAAATTGAATACGAACAACAGGATATTCCATTGTTATGTCCATGGTGGAAAATAACAGAATTGCCAGATAAATTGAAATAACAAATGTTTTATAATTATGGCAGAACCATTTCAAGAAGATCCCGTTATTAAACAACAGCAACAATTTGTTGATTGGTTAAAAAAAGGAAGATGTATAATAGTTCATACTATGAATAGAATGTTTGCTATGTGGGAAAAATTTATGACAGAGATACAAGAAAAGGAAATAACATGAAAGTATTTACAATAGCATATACCCCATTCGTAATGGGAGGGAGCGTGTGGCAACCAGTATGTTGTGAAGTTAAAGTAGATGGTCCTTATGATATTGGAGATGGTTTTCAGGGATTCATTGTTACAGCTCCAAACGGAAAAACATTTATCGCCGAAGCAACATCGGGTGCATTTGTAGGACCTGATCTCAAGTCAGTCCGAAAGGATATTAAGATAGGTGATAAAGCACTCATGTCGAAACAGGTTGTTAGAGCAGTTAGTGATATGAAGAGAGCAAAAGAAATTAAACCGAGTGAGTTCTGGCGTAAACTTAAATGTTTAAAAGTATCATAGTTTTGTTTGAGATTCTTCATAGGCAATCTCAAACAAGAGATGGGGTAATGACCTTATGAGAATATGAATAGGTCTTTTCAAACCCGTTCCGGTCATTATGTATGCGCATACCAATGATTTGGCACAGGGAAGAGAAAACATGCATGAGGGGGCAAAGCCCCAACACAGGAGAACATCCTGACGTCATATGTTCGTCGTACGAACGTGAAATGTTAGACAGTATGCTGATGATCTATCTGCCATCGATCCAAGATAGTATTATGGCATCTCCGGCGGAAGTCATTTCCCGGACCGGGCCACAAGAAAGACTGCCCCGTCCCACGTCCGCCGCTTCCGGTAGACTTAGAATCTGTCCCCCATCTTTCAACTACTGGGAGGTTATAAACTATGACACCTACCTCATATGTTTATAACCTACCCAGTCATTTTTTTAACTTTTTATAAGGAGGTTAATATGTTCAACAGTATGTTAGATAACGATATGTATAAATTTACAATGCAAAATGCTTTATTCAAACTAGGGTTTGCAGCAGTTCCTGTCGAGTATAAATTTCATTGTCGAACTGATGGAATAAACTTTGCTGCACTTTTATCGAAACTTAATGATAAATTAAATCAGTTATATGATCTGAAATTTACAAAAGATGATCTTGATTATCTACATTCAATTCGGTATCTTTCATCAGATTATATTGGTTTCCTTAAATATTTTCGGTTTGATGATGATTATGTAAAAGTCAAATATGATGCCCATACTAACTATATAGATCTAAGAATTATAGGTCCATGGTTTCCAACAATTCTTTTTGAAGTTCCTATGCTTTCTATGATAAGTGAAATATATGCAGAATTACAGCATGGTAATATTGATACTGCAAGACTTAATTTAAGACAAGGATTGGAAGGAATGCCTGAGGATTTTAAATTTGCTGATTTTGGAACTAGAAGAAGACACTCTAGTGAATGGCATGAAGAATTAATTAATACTCTTCTAGTCCATACCGGAAAACAATTTGTAGGTACAAGTAATTTATTTTTAGCAAAAAAATATAATCTTACTCCAATTGGAACAATGGCACATGAATGGTTACAAGCACATCAACAGTTAAAGTATAAACTTGTTGATAGTCAGAAAATGGCATTAGAAAATTGGGTTAGAGTATATCGTGGAGATTTGGGGATTGCTCTCTCAGATACAATAAATACAGATGCATTTCTAAAAGATTTTGAAGATCCATTTTTACATAAATTATTTGATGGAGTTCGTGAAGACTCTGAACCAGATCCAATCAAATTCGGTCACAGGATTGTCAACTTTTACAGAGATCATAAGATTGATTCTAAAAGTAAAACTATCGTTTTCAGTAATGGACTAGATTTTCAAAAGGCATATAAAATTTATTGGGAACTACATAATCTTATTAATTGTAGTTTTGGTATAGGAACTAAACTGACAAACAATTGGGATTTCAACCCGTTGAATATTGTTATTAAGATGGTTTCTTGTAATGGAATGCCAGTAGCTAAAATTTCCAATTCACCTGGTAAAAGAATGTGTGAGAGTCCTGAGTTTGAATCTTATTTAAAAATGGTGTATCAAGTAGAGTAGTTTAGAACAAAGGTATATGAATAAATATCGGGTAGTAGTTCAGTCTGGTTGAATGCTCGGTTTGGGTCCGAGTGCTACGCAGGTTCGATTCCTGTCTGCCCGACTTTTTACATTTTAGTTCATCATATTCTGGGGGTTAAAATCAAATCATCAGATCCTTATATTTTCTTAAAATAAATTTTAACAAAAACAATGTGAAAGGAATAATGTTATGAAAAATACAAAAAAGATTATCAGTAAATTAATGGGAATTAATCCAAAAGAAGAAACTCTTTCAACTATCTTTTTACCTTTAAATGGTATTGAAGAAAAAGTGACAATTCGGAAAGCAACCTTAGAGGAAAAGATCTTACTGTTACAAGAGAAACAAGAAACTATTATCAAGGATATTAGAACATATCGGGAAGAAAGTGAAAAATGTGTTGAATATTTAATCACACTCAGTAAACTTAAATGATTAGAGTAATTCATAAGAAATGCGGTAAGATTGCTTTCTATTTCATTAAAGAAGTACATTATGGAGAAATAATGATGGCATCCAATGTGAGAAGTTTAGATGGAGAAGTTCCAGATATACATTCAAAAATTATATGTGGCAGTTGTGGTGAATTGATTGCTAACCCTGGAGCTTCTTCTTTATTACAAGAACAAGAGCATTGGACTGATTGGTTTATAATAGATGAATGAAAGGATAATTTATGGAATGTAGAATATATTATACTTTACTTAATAGAAATGGAATATTATCTTTAATAAAAAATGAATGTGTCGATTGTAACTTAAAAGTTAGAATAATGAAAAAAATTCAATGCAGCGATTGTCCGTTTGTTTCATGTAGTGGTGAAAGAAAAACCAGAAAAAATTACTTTACTACGGGAATTGCATGTGGAGCAAAGTTCTATCAATACGGTATAGATCCAAATGGAAGGCTTGGAAAAGCATATTTATTCTACTTTTTATATCATCCTGAACTTAATTTTAGTTTATCTTCTCTTCCTAATCCTGGGAATAAACAGTGGATTTTACATCATGACGATGGAAATAATTGGAATGATCATATATGGAATCTTATTTTATGTTTTCGTACAGAGCATTCATTTTTTGAAAAAATTAATAAATCATTAAACAAGTGTTCATATAGTCTTTTAAAATAAATTTGCCTGCGTGGCGTAACTGGAAGGCGCGCTGGACTTAGAATCCAGTGGCTAGACCGTGTGGGTTCGAGTCCCTCCGCAGGTACCATTTTGGGATACGTGGGGCTGAAGATAGTATTTAAACGCTATCAGAGTAGGTAGAATTAATCAGGGTAGGATTAATACTAATATTTATAGCCCCTTAGTCGAGTGGTCTCAGACTGCGGGCCTTGGACCCGTACACCCAGGTTCGAACCCTGGAGGGGCTTCCAACTTTTGAAAGGATAAAAATGAATTACTCAGAACAAGAATATAACCTTTTGCCAATAAAAAAAAATATTGACCAGCTTATAAGTAAACTTGGAATAAATATACCTTGTTGGTATTATGGTGAAGCAACACAAGGGGATGATTATTTTAATGTTTATTTTAGTAATATCAAATTAGAAGATCATACTTTATCTTTTGATTATTTATTAAGAAATGGAAAATAGGTTTTAGAAAGATGTGAAATAAATCAAGATTAAAAAAAGGATAAAAAAATGAAAGTAGCATTTGATGTGCATGGTGTTCTTGATACACATCCAAAAATTATGTTTCCAATGATAAATATTTTGAAAAAAACGAGAAATCAAATTTGTGTTATATCTGGACCAACACATGCAACAATAAAAGAAGATTTGGAAAAAATAAAATTTTTTGAAGAATGTCGAGAAATTAACCCAATGTTTATATCTATTTACTCTGTTGTTGATTTTTTACAACGCCAGGGAGTAAAAACATGGAAAGATGATAAAGGTGATATATGGGCAGATGATCAAAGCTGGTGGGATTCAAAAGCAAAAATCTGTAAAAACCATGATATTGATTTTATAATAGATGATAGTGAAAAATACAGATCTGCTTTTGGATTGATTGATTGTGAATTTATCCATATTGATGAATTGATATAAATCTTAATTTAGGCCGAGTGGTGGAACTAGGTAGACACATCAGTCTTAAGAACTGATGCTCCCTAGTGGGCGTGCCAGTTCGATTCTGGCCTCGGCTACCAAACAAAAGGAGAACATATGATAAGTAAAAACATAATGAAAACAGATGAATTTGAAGATTCAGTATATTATCGAGCTGCCTGTAATTGCGGATCTAATAAACATGATGTAACTATTGAATTTGAAATAAATTATAATATACTTTATTTAAATTTTTACAAAAATATTGCTTGGTGTTCTCATTGGGGAGATCTTAATTTATTTGAAAGAATTTGGAAAAGAATAAAATGTTCTTTCAAGATGCTTTTTACAGGTTATGTTGAACTTGAAGAATCTTTTATTATACAAGGTGAAGGTGATATTAATGCTTTTATAGAAGCTCTTGAAGAAGGAAAAAAATATTTAAACAAAATAAAATGAAAGGAATAATTATGAGCGAAGAATTTATTCAATATGTGTTTCCATGTGTGGAATGCCTTGTTCAAGCTGCTTGTCAAGATCATGATAGGTTAAGAATAATTAAAGATCGTAAAGAAATACAAACTAGACATATAAGAAGTGATCGCCCATCTTTAGCAGTTCCTAAATTTGATCTCAATGATAAAACTTATCATAAAGGTCTTATAGAATGCTGGGCAAATATGGGTGCAAGTATGATGAATAAAGTATCTAAAGAAGAAGATCCAATAAAACATCAGAAAGCAGATAACCTTCCAATGCCTTACGTTCATATATTAATAGCTATGACACAAATTATATGTCATATGGTTAACTCAACAAGTTGGGAAGAAGGCACATTACATGAATTTGATCGTATTGAAATCAAAGCAAGACTATCTAAATTGAAAGGATGGATATAATGGTAGTATTACCAACAATGAATAACGAAATAGTAGCAGATGAAATATGTGAATTTATTAGAAAAACTGTAAGAGATCAAAACAAAAATGGAGCAATTATTGGTTTGTCTGGTGGGATTGATTCAGCTGTTGTTGCTCTTCTTGCTTTAAGAGCTTTTGAAAATACCTCTTATAAACTTGTGGGTTATATTATTCCTTCTAATACCAATAAACCAAGATCGGGAAAAAGAGCTTCCCACTTTGCTAAAGATCATAAATTTGAACATCATGCTATTTTTATTACTCAGTTGGCATTGTCAACAGAAAAATGTTTTACTGATCAATTAGAAAAAACGAAAAATCAAGAGTTAAGTAAATTTGATAGAGGCAATATGGTTTCCAGACTAAGAGGCAACATTTTATCCACAGGTGCTACAATAGAAAATAAAGTATTACTTGGTACCGGTAATCAAGATGAAGATTATGGAATTGGTTACTATACTCTTTTTGGGGATGGTGCTGTTCATTGCAGTCCAATTGGAGGGTTATCTAAAAGACTTGTATATCAAATGGCTAAATACCTTGGTGCTCCTGAAGATATTATAAACGCACAACCATCTGCTGAATTGGAAGAAAATCAAACTGATTATGGTGATCTTGGTTATGGATATGATATAGTTGAATTTTTTCTTGAAGCCAAACATCAACTTGTTTCTTTAAGAGATGCTGTAAGGGAAGCAACAGAAAGAAAATTCAAATATGATACAAATAAATTTCCAAACATGGCAATTGTATGGAGTAATATTATTGCAAGACATAAGATAGCTCAAGAAAAGATGAAAATCATTCATCCTCCAACTCCAATAATAACCTTAAATTATGAAGGAGAATTATAATGGGGGCATGTAAGAAATAACGCCGGCATCGCTCAGTTGGTCGAGAGCACCGGATTTGTAATCCGGAGAATTAATAATTCCACGGGGGTTCAAATCCCTCTGCCGGCTCCACTAATGCGCTGTTGAGAAGCCTGGTCCATCTCCTTGGGCTCATATCCCAATCTCCCTAACGGGAGCCGAGGGTTCGAATCCCTCCAGCGCTACCAATTTTTAGAGGTGGGATGCCTGAGTCAGGTTAAAGGAACTGCCTGCTAAGCAGTCGGGCGTTAGCACGCCCCATAGGTTCAAATCCTATTCCCACCGCCAACTTTTGACATGAAAACATAGGTGTTTTTGTGGCAAAAAGAAAGGAAAATAAGATGAAAGTTGAGGCACAAGTATTTCCTTTAAACTTAAATAAGGACATATACAAACAATTTTTAAAAGATAATAAAATTACTTGGGTATATCTACTATTAATGGAAAGTTTATCTTGTGTTCTGTTTATTGTCATATGAAGAAAACGAAAGGAAAATAAAATGCAAATCGAAATAGAAAAACTAAGTATTGATTTTGCCTGTATGAAATGTGCAGCTGTTGAAACACAAGTACCTCTTGATGAAATACTTAAAAATGGTAGTCCTATGTGTGTTGATTGTGATAAAGAAATGGAATCGATATGTGCTCATTTAGAACTGATGGAAGGAATAGAAGGATGACTTGCCCATGTGAAGATTGTTTATGTGTACCCATGTGCAGGCATAAACCATATAATGAATTGGTAACTAAATGTCTTTTAATAAATAAATATCTTGTTCAACCATATCAAGCAAGTAAAAGACCTACTGGCAATTTGAAAAAATTAAAAGAAATTCTAAAACCTACAAGATGGTATACTCGTACAGGTAGTTTTAGCTCAGAATATCTTTATATTAGACGGAAGAATAAACCTCAATGAAATTTAAATGGAGGGGTGGTTCGAATCCATCCTCCTGGACCAATTAGTTAATTTCAAAATAAAAGGGAACAAACTTATGAATAAAATTTTATTATATC